>Ga0181590_10001205_pt1 | contig 21975 bp, 22 predicted proteins | sample 071ome_34_FD_132446 | JGI IMG/M metagenome (GOLD analysis project Ga0181590, IMG submission 132446) | Coastal salt marsh microbial communities from the Groves Creek Marsh, Skidaway Island, Georgia - 071411BT metaG (megahit assembly) | ecosystem: Environmental > Aquatic > Marine > Intertidal...
AATTCGAATAAAAGGTATCGATGCACCAGAAATTAAAGGAAAGTGCCAAACAGAAATTAATCTTGCAATTATGGCAAGAGACTATCTAAGAAATGCTATCAATCAATCAAGTCAGATTGAACTAAGAAATATTGAAAGAGGCAAATACTTCAGAATAGTTGGTGAGCTTTATATTGATGGAGAAAATATTTCCAAAGATCTGGTTAAAAAGAGATTAGCTAACCCTTACCAAGGAGGAAAAAAAAGTAATTGGTGCCAAGAAATTTAGTCAACTAATTTTTTTTAATCTTTTTTTAATTCTAATATATTTAAAAACTATTGCAGGTATTTTTATTAAAAACCTTAATGAGATTAAAAGATGGTTAGTTTTAATGCCATTATTCCTACAGATTTCAAATATTTCTTTATGAAGTTTGATTTTATTCTTTAATTGATCACTTACACCCCCATGAATCATTACTATAAATGTTCTATCAATGAGTTCATATTTGATTGACTTTGTATTAAAAATTCGAACAACCATATCAAAATCTGAGGCGATTTTATACTTGCAAGAGTAAAGTCCAACTTGTTTATAGACTCTTCTTGAAATAATCATACCTGGGTGAGGAGGCATTATTCCATATCTAAGTCTACTGATAGCAAATATACTACTTGGATATTCCCTATACCTGAAGGCAAGATCAGAAACATGGACATTGGATAGCAGAATATCTGTATATTTTGAATTAATAATTAAGTCTTTTATTGACTCAAGACTATATCTTCCAAAAAAATAATCTCCGGCATGAAGTAAGATAATGTATTTGCCATTTGCAATTTTGATCCCCTTGTTAATTGCGTCATAAATACCATTATCTTTTTCAATGATTAAATTATTAAATAAATAATTATTTTTTCGAATAATTTCTCTGCTCTCATCAGTACTTAAACCATCAATAAGTATGTATTCGAAATCTTTATAAAATTGGGATTCGACCGAATTAAAAGTTTTTTCAAGCAATTTCCCAGAATTTAGATTGACAGTAATCAGAGAAATGAGTGGTGTATTTTCCATAGTAAATTCAAATCTCAGAATAAAAAGATTAGATTAAACAAGATTCTTATTTTTTCTTTCCAAGATATTTAATTTATTTTTTTTGAAGAATTTATCAATTCTTTCAATAGTTTTACTGTCTAAAGATCTTTGTTTGATAGTCTTATTTATAAGTTTGATTTCTGGTCTATCATTTAGGAGATTGATTATATCAGGTTCAGTAATTAAGTGATTCTTCGGAAAACTTTCAAAAATTATCTTAATCATCTCATAATCTAATCTCTCATCAACAGTTAATCTCTTGATGTGTGGAATATCTGAAGAGTCAACGTCTAATTTCATAACTGAGAAAATATCAGGTCTATTAATCAACGGTCCCCAAATTTCTGTATCTAACTCCTCTTTAAATGAACAAATTGTATCAAGCGCATTAATGCTTACTCCATAAACATTCAATCCGATAGGGAGATCATCGGTATAAATATAATCTAAATTTTTGGACTGTCTAACAATGTCAGAAATTCTATTAGCGTAATTAATTGAAAATAGTGGGTTGTCAGCAGTCATACAAACTGCAAAATCTAAATTAAATAAATTTGCAGCCTTTAATAGTCTACTTAGTACATCATCCTCATCCCCGTTAAAATAAAATATTTTATTATCTTGGGCAGTTCTTATAAGAGGTAGGTCTTGGTTATTTTCAGAAGTACAAAGAATAATATCATCACATTCTTTGACTAATTTAGCTCTTTGGATAACCCTATCAATGATAGAAAAACCATTTAAATCTTTTAATAACTTTAATGGCAGCCTTTTAGATTTGAGTCTTGCTGTTATTAGAAAACCTATTCTCATAGACAAATATTAGATATCGGCATTTAATAGAATTTGACCTTTTTTTAAGAATTTATTGATTGGTTTTCCAATAACTTTTCTTAAATCAATTTGTTTCAAACCATTTTCTTGCGATGTCCTTATAAAATCAAAATTATCGAGATTAACAATCTCTCCCTCCTCTAGATTTTTTAGGGCGCAGAGTGTCATTTTCATATAACCAATCTCCGAATAGTTATCCTCTCCTTGATTAAATTCTAGGAAACCGCTACCATTCATTTGATCAACCAACCTTAGATTATTTAAAAGACTGTTAAACATCTCTATTGATATAGCTGCAGAATAATCACACCTATCTACTCCAATCTGATTAGTTACATGCTTTTCAATGTATTGCATGTTATTGGAAGCTCCAATCAGACTAATTAATTCATTGTTCTTATCGTCAAAAGATGTATGATCAGCGAAACCATAATTACAATTATTATAAAAACTCTGAATTTTTCTAATTTTTCTTAGATTGATGTTTTCGATGTAAGTAGGATAATTTTGAAATCCAAACATTAAAACTATTTCCCTGTTACTAAAAAAATTTATAGCCTGGTCAATTTCTTCCATTGATGAACCGCCTACGCCAATAAAAATTTTTGCATCAGAGTCAATATTTTTCATTAATGATTCCTGTAGTCGGGGCACATTTAGACATACAGAATGAAGTTCTACTCCTTCAGGTTTGAATTTTGAGGCAAATTCAATTGCTTTAGTATCGTTTAATAAAAGTAAAATTTTCTTTTTATATGATCGGATTTTTAAAATAATTTTTTCCCAGTCATCAGCATGAATTAACCAGGGTTTTTGCATATGATAATTTTGATGATCTAAACTCATATACTCATCAAAATCGAGAGTTATATGAAGCTTTATATAGTCTGCGGATGTCTTGTAGCAGATATCATCTATAAGATTAAGCATAAAATCGACATCACCTTCATGATGCCATGCAGTTTCAGCAATAGAAAGAATCATATTTTATTTAGTAATTTTTTTTATGTTGATTAATATTAACAAACTCTTTTTGAGTGCTAATATCCCAGAATATATTTGACTCTAGCAGCTCTAAAAATATCTTATCGCTATTCCCACTTCCAAAATATTTTTCACCATCAGCACTGAAATTGTATTTTAATGCAAGATCAATTGCTAGCAAAATTGATTTTGTTTTATATTCGGTATGAAATATCGAAGGTAATTTTGCCCTATTTTTTTGGCGTGTCCCTATATCAACTGAAGGTGTGAAGAAGTATGAAGCCTCTCTTATGCCCGCACTGGAGTTTCCAATGATAAATTTACTTGAATTGAGAAGTGATAAAAAATATTCAAATCTCAAAGAAGGAAAAATTCTAAATCTTGGATTATTATTTAGTCTTTCATATTCTTTTATTATTTCAGAACTACCCAAATCATTGTTTGGATAAACTAGAACATAATTATGATTACTCTCTTCTAATGCACATACAAAGGATCTAACATTTTGAACTATTGAATCATATTCAGTAGTAACTGGATGAAACATGGCTATAGCATATTCATCAAAGAATATCTCATAATAGTTCTTAACTGTTTCCAAGTCAGGTAAATTTTTAATATTCATTAAATCTATATCGGGAGAACCGATTATAGAAATTGACTTTTCTAACTCGCCTAATTGAATAAGTCTATTTTTAGCATGAATATTTGAAACTAAATGAATATGTGACATTTTAGTTACAGCGTGTCTTATTAGCTCATCAATTGTGCCTGACACTTCTCCTCCCTCGATATGAGCAACCCTGATATTTTTTAATGAAGCAGAAATAGCACATGCTAGAGTCTCAACTCTATCCCCATGCACGACCACTAAATCTGGTTTAGAGGTCTCAATAAATGATGAAAAGCCCTCAATTGTCTTTGCAAGAACTCTGTCCATATGTATCTCTTCGTCAGGATTATAGTTTGGATATTCATAAATATTATCAAAACCAGATTTATAAAGCTCTTGGACAGTATTCCCATATTTACTGTCAAGATGCATTCCTGTTGCAAAAATATATACTTTAAAATTTGTCGATTTCTTTGTAATGCTGATTAAGGACTTAAGTTTTCCAAAATCTGCTCTCGTTCCAGATACAAAAACAATACTCTTAGTCACTAACCATACTCCATTCTATGTGGGTATCATTGTCAATATCTTTTGAAGCAGTCTTACCTATAACATTGGGTAAAAATTCTGCTTGAATTTCCCCTGCCCCAGGTCTCTTAACCCAGATATTGTCATGAGTAAATTTTTCTCCCTTTCTGATATTTTTTATTGAAACAACAGTTGCAAAAGCAAAATCTATAGTGACCTGCTCTTCAACAGCCGCCTCTTTTTTACCACCTCTCATTAAAAAAATTTCTCTGGAATTAATTATTAATTCTTTTAATGACTCAGGATCCATGGAATTAACTATATCTGGACCTTCTCTTTTCATTGAGTCAGTATAGTGTCTCTCAAGAATTGATGCTCCTAATGCAGTAGCAGAATAACAAGCTAAATTCGAAGTTGTATGATCAGACAAACCAACAACAGCATCAGGAAAACTATGAATTAGCTCATTTAGCGCTCCTAATCTGACTAAATTTGAAGGGGTGGGATAAAGATTGGTAGTATGTAAGAGCGCATAAGGGGTTCTATTTTGTTTTAGGATAGATACTGTCTTAGAAATAGATTTTATATTATTCATCCCTGTACTAATAATCATTGGTTTGCCAAATTTAGAAATATACTCAACAAGAGGGTAGTTGTTACACTCCCCAGAACCTATTTTGTATGCGCTTACATTAAATTTTTGTAATCTATCAGCAGCAGCTCTTGAGAAGGGAGTTGAAATAAATATACACCCTTTAGATTCAACATAATCTTTTAAAGTTAATTCATCCTCCTCACCTAAAGCGCAACTCTGCATTATTTCAAATATGGACAAGTCGGAATTACCAGGAATTACCTGCTTAGCCATATGTGACATTTCATCCTCGACAATGTGCGTTTGATGTTTAATCATCTCGACACCTGAATTAATGGCTGACTCTGCCATTTTTATAGCTGTTTCTATAGAGCCCGCATGATTTATACCAATTTCAGCGATAACTAAAGGTGGATAATCTTCCCCGATAAGTCTTCCTTGAATATCGATATATGGTTTAGTCTTTTTCATGTTTCTAGGAGATGAATTTCAAACTTGATCAAAATAAATTAGTTTATTTCACCATCTATTATATTAATGACCTTGTTGAATTTCTTAAGGTTATTGTTTTGATGGGTAATCATTAAGATAGTTAAATCATCAGCTAAATTGGTGAGATTGTCCAGGACCAATTTTTCAGTATCATTATCTAAAGAATTAGTCGCTTCATCTAAAATTAAAATTTTTGGATTCTTGTAAAGGGCCCTTGCTATGGCAATTCTTTGGCGCTGACCACCAGATAATAATGAACCAAACTCACCAACGCTAGAGTTTATGCCATTACTTAGACTATTAACAAAATCATTAAGTCCTACAGTACTTATTATGGAATTAATTTTCTCGTTAGATACCTCTTTGCTAGATCCAAAAACAATGTTATCTAGAATAGAACCTTCCCTAATATAAATATTTTGTGGAACATGCCCAACTAGACCCCACCAGGATAAAAGATTATCTTCTGTAAGAATCTTACCATCAAATTCAACTTCTCCTTTATAGGGCTGAATAAGCCCTAAAAGTATATCAACAAGGGTACTTTTTCCAGAGCCGCTCTTTCCAACCAAGGCAATTTTATCTCCAACGTTAATAGTCAGTGAAAAGTTTTTAATGCAAAAATCATCTTTTAATGAATATTTAAATGACACATTTTTGATATGTATTTTTTCTTTAAAGTTAACTATCTCTTTTTCAGAGAGAGTCCTAATGTTGTTACACTCAAGATTAGGAAGAACTTCTATTAGTAATTGTCGAAAGGCATTAAGCTTTACTATATTTGTATAGATCTGATTTAAAAGCGGTATAAGTTTTTGACTCGAAAGAGCAATTAGAGCAAGTATAGGGGCTATTTCATTAAATGTCTTATCGGAAATAATTATCAAATATGCCAGAACTGTAATTAAAACCATCATCGTAGACTCTACTAAGAATCTTGGTGACATAGTTATTACTTGAACTGCACCTTCAGATGATCTAAATAACCTGTCGGCACTTTTAAACTTATCAATAAAGTAATGTTGTGAGTTATCAATAATGATATTCTTAATTCCAGAAAATCCTATTTGTAAAAATTTCATTCTGTTGCTCATTTGTTTGTTAATAAATGAACCATATTTATTGATTTTTCTCCTAATAAAAAGACCTATCATAATATATATTATTGTGAAGATTAGAAGAATCGAGATAGTTATTTTTGGTTCAATTACTATTAACGAAGAAACTATTAATGAAGTCAGAATAATTGCCCCGAAAAGATAAAAAATTGGAAAAATTATTTGACCAATTAAACTATCTACTCTCTGTATATCTGAAATTAAATTACTACTTGTGGTCTTTTTGTGCTCTAAGAATGGCATATTAAGCAAACAGGAAAATATTCTTGAGCCAAAATCAACTCCTAAATTGTAACTATACGATATTTGTTTTTTGAGAACCCAAAATCTAGACAATCCAGAGAGAATAGACACAAGCAAGAAAATTACTAATAAAGAAAATTTGAAGTTATTAATATCAGTAAAAATTGGAATGCTCCTTATTAAAGGCGCAAAGTCAAAAATAATCTTTTGGTATTTTTCAGGCTCTGTTATTGAACCTATAAATGGAACTACAAGACCTATACTAAATAATTCTACTATTGAAACAAGAAAGGTAAGCAACATAACGTATATTGCTTTTTTCTTAAAATATCTATCAGAAAGATCCCACAATGATTTGAATGGCTTTAATGCGGATATTACTTTTTGCACTATAGCCATTAGAAGCTATTATTTTTTAGAAAACTTTGATAAGTTCTCTGAATTCCTTGTTCTAGTCCAACCTTTGAACTCCATCCCAATTGATTTATAATTGAACTATCTAAAATTTTTCTAGGCACACCATCAGGCATGTTTGAATTAAAAACAATATTTCCTTCAAAGCCAATTATCTTAGTAATATAATTTGCCAACTCACTGATTGTAATATCTATTCCAATACCAACATTTAAATTAGGAGGAAGCTCTGTTAATTTACTTTGTGGAAGTCGCATAATAAAATTTGCTGCCTCAGCAAGGTCATCCACATATAAAAACTCTCTCTTTGGTTTTCCTGTCCCCCATAATTCAACACTGTCTGATTTTTTAATTTTGGCCTCGTGAATTTTTTTAATAAGAGAAGGAATAACATGACCATTAAGACTGTCATATTTATCACCCTCACCATACAAGTTTGACGGCATTAAAGATTGATAATGAATACCAAGATCTGAGCCGTATTGTTTATTAATACTTTCACACAATTTAATTCCTGATATTTTTGCAATGCTATAAGATTCATTTGTTGGCTCAAGAGATCCAGTTAGAAGACTAGTCTCTTTAATTGGTTGCTCGGAAAATTTCGGATAGGCACTGCTAGAAGCAAAGAAAATTAATCTCTTAACGTTAGATTTTAATGAAGAAAAAATTACATTATTTTGAATCATCGAGTTGTTATAAAGAAACTCAACAGGATGGGATGAATTGGCATAAATACCTCCGACAAGGCCAGCAGCAAGATATACGAAATCTGGTTTAGTCTTTCTAAGAAAAATATCCACCTCATTTTGATTAATTAGATCTAACTCTTTATGAGTAGGAGTAATTAGTTCATAATCATCATTGCCAATGACTCTTTGCAATGCCTTTCCAACCATTCCATTATGGCCAGCAATAAAAACTTTCTTTTTCATTTGTTATTTATAAAAATTCCTGATTTCATTGCTGACAAGATTTATTTCTTCATCGGTCAATTGTATATATGAAGGCAGCCATAAGCCTTTCTTTCCAATTAATTCAGAGATGGGATATTCCTTTTCACTATAGTAGATCTTCTGAGAATTGATAGGTGGGTACATTACTCTAGTTCCAATATTTCTTTTATGAAGAAATTCAATAAGTTTTTCTCTATCCTCTACTATACAGTCGATGAACCAAGGTGTTGTATATCTCAAGTCATGTCTAAATATATGTACTTCTTTTATAGTGCTTAGATTCTTTTCATAAAGCTTAAAAATTTCTTTTTTTCTAATTACTCTTGAGGCTAGTTTCTTTATTTGCTCAATTCCGATACATGCTTGTAGTTCAGTAAATTTAAAATTAAACCCTATACTGTCATGCACATCATGTCCTCCTCCAACTCTCCCAAAGTCTTTGAGTTTTTTTAATTTTAAGTAAATACTTTTATCGTTTGTAACTATGGCTCCGCCTTGTCCTGTTGAAATTATTTTTGGTGCTGAAAAAGAAAAACAACCTGCATCTCCAATAGTTCCTATATGTTTACCATCTGGATAGAATGAACCTAAAGATTGAGCAGCATCCTCAATTAATAATATTTTTTTTTCCTTACATAAATTTTTTAATTCATCAACTTGGTAGGTTGGAAATCTACCATTTGGAGAGACGAGAATAATCGCTTTAGTTTTAGAGGTGATTTGTTTTTTTAATAATTTAAAATCAATACATAGTGTGCTTTTTTCTACATCTACAAAAATAGGTTTTGCTCCAAATAATGCGACAGAATTTGGAGTGGCTATCATTGTATAGTTTGGAACTATAACCTCGTCTCCAGCTTTAACGCCTAGAGCAATAGCTGCTAAGGTAAGTGCCACAGTTCCATTATTTACTACGACGCAAAATTTAGATTTGGTGTATTCACATATTAATTTTTCAAAATATTCAGTGTTTTTAAACTCGGTTATAAAACCATCTTGATCCATGTAATTACAAACTGCAGATTTTTCTTCTTGTCCAAAAAAAGGGCGCATTTGCATAATATAATCTTCTACCATATTTATTATTAAAACTTACGTTTATCGGTTTCTACATCTACAAAAGGACCGTTTTTAGATTCAATTACTTGAGTATCATCTTCAAGTATTTCAAATCCATGTCCACCATTACAGAACACAGCGAGATCTCCCTCATACAGAATATAATCTGATAAAAATTCTAGATTTTCAGCATAAAGTAAGACTTTAACTGAGCCTTTTCTTATGTATATTGTTTCCTGCGTTCTTAGAGCATTTCGAGGAAACTCTTTATGGATATGCGAATCAAGTTTTTTTCCTTTTTCATACCACCATGAGCCAACCTGAACAAACATGTCATTAGGAGTAATAAAATTTAAACCTTTTTTCCAGTCACTATCTCTATAGATAATAGAGATAATTTTTTTATCATGCTCGATTACTTTCATTGTTTTTTATCTCTATCAGATAATATTGGCCTGGTTGTTTTCCAATGAATATTAATTTTTTTATCATTCCATGGTCTAGTAAATTGATCAGCTGCGTCGAAATACTTCCCCTTGTAGGCTAGTTTATAGTGATAAACAGCTTGATGACTCTCAACTAAATAAGCATTGCCAAAATATGGAGGAATTAATATTGATTTAGGCTCTTTAGAGCTGATAAAAAATTCTTCCCATTTCTCATATGTTGATGATTCTTTTCTAAGATCAATCACCACCTGTTGGATCTCTCCAAAAACACAAGTCACTAGTTTCCATGATTTTGAGTCACCATGAATTCCTCTCAGTACATCTTTATTCGAAGAGGAAAACTTGTCATGATGAAATTCAACTCCATTAGGAATTAGCGGTGAAACTATTTCTGCCAAATAGGAAGTCCATATATTGCCTCTAATGTCACTAGAAGTATTTGGCTGAATTACATAAATCCCTCTAATCTTTCTAGATTCATTTATTTGAAAATCTAGACCCACTCAAGCCCTCCAAAATCGTTATATTCTAAATCATACTTGACCATTCCCGAGACAAGTTCTTCAAAACTTATTTGCCTCTGCCAACCTAACTCTTTCTCAGCTTTTAACGGATTGCCAAGAAGCACTTCTACTTCTGAAGGTCTAAAATATTGTTCATCCACACAAACTTTTATTTCTCCGGTAGAGCTGTCAATGCCAACTTCATCGATTCCTGAATTTTGCCATTCTATTTGAACATCAATCTCATGGAAAGCCAGTTCAACAAACTCTCTTACAGAATGAGTTTCTCCCGTGGCTATAACATAATCTCTAGGTTCTTCTTGTTGCAGCATTAACCATTGGGCATAAACGAAATCTTTGGCATGCCCCCAATCTCTTTTAGCATTGAGGTTACCTAATCTGATAATTTCTTGATTGCCTTTATGAATCTCAGCCACACCTTTAGTAATTTTTTTTGTAACAAATGTTTCTCCCCTCCTAGGTGATTCATGATTAAACAAGATTCCATTACATGCAAAGAGATCATAAGATTCTCTATAGTTGACGGTTGCCCAATATGCATAAAGTTTAGCCGCACCATAAGGAGATTTTGGATAAAAAGGAGTTGTTTCATCTTGTGGCTCTGTTCCGGGAATACCACCAAATAATTCAGATGTAGAGGCCTGATAGAACTTACTTTCAATTCCTGTGTCTCTGATAGCGTCTAAAATTCTAATTGTTCCTAAAGCAACTACCTCACCGGTATACTCAGGAACCTCAAATGATACAGCTACATGGGACTGCGCGCCTAGATTGTATATCTCATCTGGTTTAATTTCTGTTAGTAGCCTATGCAAGTTACTGGAATCAGTTAAATCACCGTGATAGAGGAATAAATTCTTATGGTTAAAGAATTTATTAATTCTTTGGGTAGTAAATACAGAAGATCTTCTGATAATTGCATGAACCTGATAACCCTTCTTTAGAAGAAGTTCAGCTAAATAAGAGCCATCTTGCCCAGTAATTCCTGTTATAAATGCTTTTTTCATTTTTGTGCTCGACCATAATCATCTTCGATTCGAATAATATCATCCTCAGCTAGATATTTTCCGCTTTGTACTTCTATTATTTCTGCATAAGTATCACTTTTATTTTCTAGTGAATGTTTTTCTCCAATTGGAATATAAATTGAATCACCCTCTGTCATTTGGACTATTTTGTTCCCTTTAGTTGCATAAACACTGCCAGATATCAAAACCCAGTGCTCTGATCTGTGGTTATGATATTGAAGTGACAATCTAGATTTGCTATGTAAATGCAATCTTTTAACTTGAAAGAAATTTCCAGTTTCAATAATATCAAACCAACCCCATGGTCTATGAACTTTCCTGTGGAATAAATGCTCAGTCCTAGAATTATTTTTCAGTTCGTCGACTATCAAATTCACTTTTTCTGATGAACTATTATCACTAATAAATAAGGCATCTTTAGTATTGACAATAATTAGATCTTTCAAACCAATTGTAGTAACCAGCTTATGAGTACTATGAATATAGGTATTTTGTGTATCTAGTTGAATTACATCACCTATTATTACATTACCATCCTTGTCCTCTTTCTTCGACTTTCTAAGCGAGTTCCAAGATCCTACATCGCTCCAATCAGACTCTAAGAGAACCGAATAAACATTATTGCTCCTTTCCATTAGGGCATAATCAATAGAAATGGAGGGACATTGACAAAAATACTTTGCATCAAGTCTAACAAAGTCTAGATCTACTTCTGAATTTAGCATAGAAGACAATGAATATTTTAGTACTTCCGGAGCAAAGGCGCTCATTTGCTCTAAAAAATAATCAGTTTTAAACATAAAAATACCAGAATTCCATAAATATCCACCAGTCTTGATAAAATTCTTAGCAAAAGAATAATCGGGTTTTTCAATAAACTTATCAACCTTACTGATAGATTTTTTATCTGAAATCTTTATATAACCGTATCCTGTATTTGGCTCTGTTGGTTTCACACCAAATGTAATTATCTTATTTTCTTGAGCATATTTAATTGCCAAGTTAATCGATTTTTGAAATTGTTCTATATCTTTTATCAAATGATCTGCAGAGAGAACAAGCATAATAGAATCTTTTTTCTTACTTGCTAAAAGTGCTGATACAGTGATAGCTGGAGCAGTGTTTCTACCCTCAGGTTCCAGGATAATATTTGGTTTGCATCCTATCTCTTGGCATTGAGATGCAACTAAGAAACGATGCTTATTATTACAAACCACTATCGGATCAATTAAATTAGGTATTCCGACTAATCTTGAAATGGTTTCTTGAAGCATTGAATTTTTCCCAGACAGATTAAGAAACTGTTTAGGGCGCTCTTGTCTTGACAAGGGCCAGAGTCTTGTTCCGGAACCTCCAGAAAGAATTACAGGAATAATAGTCATAACATCAAATAGAATTTCAAATATTTTACATTATTGATTAGACTTTTTCCTTTCTGTGTCTTCAACAAAGTGGAATTGGGATAAAAAATTTTTAATCCTCAGAACTTCCTCAGAATCAACTCTAACACCAGATAGTTTTAATTCATCGATTACTTGATTAATGGGTCTTCCACGGCCTTTGATAAGGAATATTCTTTTTACAAGAGCTCTAAAAAAGGCGGGCATTGAATAGAAAAATCTATTTCTCATCCTGATTAACAAGTGAGTTTTCTTAGACTCCATAAAATTTAAATATAAGTCTATAGCCTTTTCTATAAGTTTATACAAGTCATCTGAATTTGTATTCTTAGTCAAGAATCCATTACATACAATATTTACAAACGCATCCCTTTCTTGAAAATTGATTTTATTCAACCAGAATTCCTTGAAAGTTTTACTCGCATCAAGAGATTTATCAGTGCCTTGAATAGTTTTACTCTCTGCACTTCTAAACCAAATAAGTTCATCTAATATTTTTATTTTTCCAAAATAAGAGATAGCCATTTCGAATTGAATTTCAAAACTTCCATAAGCATTAAATTCTCTTTCTGAGATTAGAGTAATTATTTTTGCCCATGTTGATGTTCTCATTACTGAATAAATTCCAATAGGACTATAATTTTTCATGTGATTAAGGAGTCTATTGTTGGGACAATTATCAGAAATAGACAAAGATAATCTCTCAGGATAAATAACATGGCTTAGAATTTCTTGATTCTCAGAAAACCAGTTTGGTTGTTTTCCTGCCCAGAAGCTAATTGACTGTCCAGTACATGCTATACAATCTCCTTTATCTAGTTCACCAATAGCTGAAAATAAGGCTGATGGAATGAAAAACTCATCATCCCCTAGAAGTACGCAATATTTTGTCTTAATCTTTTGCTTTACGAAATTAAGCCTATCGATAAAACCCTCTTTCATATGAAAATAAGTGATATTTTTTGGTGCTTCAAGATCATTCTTAAAAAATGGAAGATTGCTTCCATCAGCTACTATGACACTCACTGCTTTGTCTGACCAATAGTCTAAACTTCTCTTAAGATATTTCTCTCTATTGAAAGTAGGAATAATAATCGTTAAATCCAAAACTAAAAAACTAAGAAATTTTTCTAATGAAAGCAGAGGGCCAGTGAGTTACTCTAAAATTTATTTGGCCTTCATTAAACGGAAAGGTAGGTTCATGAATTATGAATTCTTTATTTTCTTTGACAAAATCCTCTGCAGCTTTTTTAGGGTTGTTCAATTCCCAAGAATCTACATAACCTGGGTAATCTAATTTTGCTCTTGGGGTGTCATGAAGAAACTCTTGAGAACCATCCGTTACAACAATATATGAATTTTTAGACACTAATGGACTATAAAGTTCTAATTCCTGTTTTACATGTTTATAATCATGCGCAGAATCAAGAATTACAAGCACCTTATCGTCTGTTTTAATTTTTTTTGAAACCTTATCAACTAATTTTTTGTCAATAGAACTTCCAATTTCAAGATCAATAAGCTTACTTAACTTATGATCCATGATTGCTTTTAAATTATGTTCTCTCACTTCAATATCTATTCCTAGAACTCTCCCCTTTCCTATCATTTCTAACAATGAAGCGTAGAAAATTACAGAACCGCCATGAGCAACCCCTGTTTCGATAATTAAATCAGGCTTTAAATCATAAATGACCTCTTGCATTCTAACCATATCATCTGGATTCTGAATTATAGGGCGACCAAGCCAAGAAAAACCATATAGATATTTCTGGTCCCATCCAACTTTTAGCCATAAATCTGATAGTACTTTAAAGCCCTCGGGGCTGAAAAGTTCAATTTCACTACCATTAATAGCTATCTTTCCGTTTATAGTGTCAATATTCATATTCTATTTTTTAAAATTACATACTACTTCTATCAAAGTAAGTTATTCTTGAACCGGAAGAATCAAATTTTATTTTAATCAGATTTAAATCTCTCATATTTTGAATCACTGATTTTTTGAATTCTTCCTCAACATAAAACATTAAAAAACCTCCGCCTCCTGCACCTAATAACTTCCCGCCGGAAGCGCCAGAGTTTAGAGCCGATTGGTATAGTTGTTCAATATTTTTGTTGGAAACTAAAGAAGATAAAGTTTTCTTCAAAACCCAATTTTCATGGAGCAGAGCACCAAATTTATTGGTCTCTTTATCCTCAAATATTTCTTTAGCTAGTTGATCAACTAAATCTCCCATTTTGCATAGTATTTTATGATTTTTAATATTATCATTATCTTGTTTTTCTAAAATTACACTGGCATCTCTTGATTTTTCTGTGAAGAAAAACAATAAATTTTCTTGTAATTTTTTTACTGAACTCTCATTGCAGGGCACAGGAAGAATATCAACTGATTCATCCGAATTAAACTTAAAAATATTTAGACCACCATAGGCAGAAGCAAAGTGGTCCTGTTTGCCCATGTTTCTTTGAAGAATATCTACCTCAATTTTGAATCCTGTTGAGGCCAATTCATACTTGGTAGGGAGTTGACCTTTTAATGCAAATAATGCATGAACCAAACCAACAGCGAACGCACTTGATGAACCAAGACCGGTACCGGCTGGGATATCAGAGAACGTAGTAATTTCTATCGGAAAATCAATATTGAACAATCTAAGTGCCTCTCTCACTATAGGGTGTTCTATCTCATCAATACTATCAGCTAGTTCGATTTTATTCCAGACAATTTTATATTTGCTCTCTACAATCCCAATCTGTTTTTTTAAAATGACATATATGTACTTATCTATTGATGTACTTAATACTTTTCCTGGAGTTTTCAAGTAAAAAGATCGGAGATCAGAACCGCCGCCCACAAAACTAACTCTTAGAGGTGTTCTAGTAATAATCATAAGGTTAACTAATAACTATAAAATTTTTCAACTTTATCAATAGACTTAAGAAGAGAATCCGAAACTAAAATTGGCTTCTCTAATGTCTCCAATTTATCAAAATCGTCACTATTTCCTATCAATATAGATTGCGCACCCGCATTGTAGGCGGCTTTACAATCCCTAATATCATCTCCAATAAACAATGTTTTATCTAGGCGAAATTTATATTTCTTACTAGCCTCAAATAACATACCAGGACTTGGTTTCCTGCATAAACATCCCTCATCCCAACCATGAGGACAGTATAAAAAATCCAAAATACTAATCCCTTCAGATCTAGCATCTTCATATATTTTTTGGTTTATTTTTCTAACATCTTCATTTTTCAAATATCCTCTAGCAATTCCAGCTTGATTAGAAATAACTATGAATCTAAAACCTTTAGTTGATAGAATTTTTAGTGCTTCTTTTGTATCATCAATCCACTCTAGCTCCTTAACAGTAGTAATATACTCACCCTTTCCTGCCTTTTTATTTATTACTCCATCTCTATCTAAAAGAATAATTTTCTTGTTAAGAAGATAATCACATGTTTTTTTCCATCTTGATGGATCTGAAATACTATTATATTCATCAAGTAGAAAGTAGGCGCCAATCGATCCATCAGAAACCATTCGTTTGAGTATCTCGGAAAAGCTACAATCTTTATCTAAATAATATTCAAACATTTTCATTTTCTCTACAAACATGTAGCCTAATTCAACATATTCTAATGTTGAATCATTTCTATCATTATCATAATTTATAACTTTTCTAAACTTATCAATAGATAAATTTCCTGGTTTTTTCTTTTTTGTCATAAAAGTTATATACGTGTTTAACTCTCTATGAGTGTTCATAGCTTTTTTTAAGTTGAAAGATGCATAATTATCACCATAAAGCAGCAAAAAAAAATTATCGAGAATTTTCTTGGCCTCCCATATTCGTCTCCCTGTATCCCATTCCTCAGGTCCATGAGAGTATTTGATATCCCAACCCCATTTTTCGCCCGTTCCAAAATAATCATAAATTTTTTGTCCTAAATAGCCCGTAAGTAATACAAATCTCCTGATGCCTTGAGAATGCAATTGTTCAAGAAGATAAAACAGAAAGGGTTTTCCATTGCAATCAATTAATGGTTTCGGAAGTAAGTTTGTATATGGTTTTAATCTAGTACCTTTCCCTCCGCATAAAATTACCGCCTGTATAGTCATGAATCAATTAAAGAGTTCCAGGTAAGCGAAATTCCGTCTTCAATCTTAACTTTTGGAGACCAGTGTAATTTTGATTTTGCCTTTGAAATATCCGACCAGAAACCTTTGTCGATCTTAGTTGATTGCAGTTTCGACATTATTGAATAAGAAAGTTTATTTGAATTTTTTATAATTTTTTCAGTGAAGCTGCAAATTTCAATAGCAGAATATGATTTTCCACTACCAAGATTATAGACTCCTGGCTCTACATCTCTCAAAATAGAAGTTTCAAAAGCACTAATAACATCTGAAATATAAATATAGTCATTCGAATTCAGTGGTGTCTTTAGAACAGGCTCATTACCCATAGATAAACTTGAAAAAATACTAGGTATCAGTGACTCTTTTCTTTGTCCCGGACCATAAACATAAAAAATTCTAAACCAAAAAAGATCTATAGATTTCATTTCAAGGGTAATTTTTGCCCATTCGTATAATGATTTCTTTGAGAGTCCTAGATAACTTGTTGGGTAAAGAGTATTTTGTTCAGAGCATTGGCCATTGACATTGCCATATTCTGAACAACTTCCTGAAATTATGACTCTTTCACAGGACATTAATCCAGAGACAAAACTAATAAAATTAATTGATTGATACAAATTATTGACAGACGCTTCAAGGGAGTAATCCGGAATATCTTGCCAGGATAAATGCACAACTATGTTTGGAGAAAAATCAGATATGGTACTTTCATATGAATTTGGTTTGGTTAAATCCGCATTATGCCATCTTATATTTGAGTTGTTTTTTTGACTGACATTTCTACCCAAAGCAAGAATTTCTACCTCGGAATCTGCTAATTTTGATATTAGTTTTGACCCAATAAATCCGGAGGCTCCTGTGATTAAAATTCTCAAATCTAAGCCTTATAGTCTTTAAAGGAAGCATCCTTTTTTGAGATGATTTCTGGTATAAATGGCCATTCAATGGCGAAGAAAGGGTCATTATATCTTATCCCCTTATAACTATCTTGATCAAAGAATTCACTCATGTAATAGTGAACGATTGTATTATCAACCAAAGTCATAAAAGCATTAGCACATCCTTTAGGAATATAAAGACTTTGTTTCTGTCGAGATGAAATATTGATCGAAATCCAATTTTGGAAAGTAGGTGAGTCTTTTCTTAGATCAATTATTACATTAAATATTTCACCATTAATGCATGTCATAATCTTAGACTCTCCATTTGGATATTCTTGGTAATGAAAACCCCTTAAAGTCTTAGCTTTAGGATTTTCAGATATATTCCCTTGCCTAACATTAAAATTAATTCCTTGCTCCATAAATTCTCTCTCACAAAAACTTCTTCTAAAAACACCTCTTGAATCTTCGAAAAGATTATGCTCAATGATAAAAACATTAGAAATTTTTTGAGCTATAAACTTCATTCAATATATGGCTCATTAGGCAAAGGAATAATAAAACTTCCACAAAAACCATTATTTCGCAGTTCTTTAATTATTTCAGCCTTAAAATTCCATGCCAATAAAAGAATCCAACCTGTTGTCGGAAGTATGTCTAGACTATCTTCAAATGAGATTATTGGTATGTTGGATCCTGCAGTAAGCAAACCTTGCTTGATAGAATTTTTATCGATTATTTGGGTTATATGGTTCGAATTTATTCCACTGTAGTTAAGAATAGTAGAGCTTCTTGCAGATGCTCCATAGGCAAGTATTTTTTCACTATCTGGGAGTTTTTCTAATAGAATCTTTTTTAACTTCTGAGAATGGTTTTTGGAATTAATAGAAAAGCTCTTCCAAGTTTCCTTCACATTTATTGCTTGATCTTTTTCAAAATTAATAAGCTTAAGAAAATTATCAGATTTCTTTCTCTTATTTTTTGAAAAATAAACCACCAAAGCACCTCCACTAATTTCACTATATTCAACATCAAAAATATTCAGATTATGAATCTTGAGTAATTGTTTAATTGTCTTAAGAGTGAAATAGAAAAGATGCTCGTGATAAATGTAGTCATACTGATTTTCTTTTAAGATTAATCCAGCATTATGAAACTCAATAACCCCAAACCCTTCATCTGTTAATATTTCAGACATTCCTGAGATAACAGAATGAATTTCCTTCACATGTGGAATAACATTTCTTGCAAATATAATATCTGCACATCTGTAAGAATTTTTGATTTCTTTTGCCACATCCAAAGTAAAGAAACAGTCTAAGGTTTCAATATTTTCTTCATTAGCAATCTTGGCTATATTCTTTGCAGGATCAATGCCAAGAACTTTAGATTTTTTATTCTTAAATGGTTTTAAGAAAGTTCCATCGTTACTCGCCACTTCAACAACAAAGATTTCTTCAGGTTTTTTACCAATTCTAGATATTAATTTATCTGCAAAGAGTTTGCTATACTCTAGAGTTGCCTTTGAAGTGCCAGTAACCCAGACATAATTTTGAAAAAGATATTTTGGATCAACATCTTCACCTAGCTGAACAGTAGAGCAGTCATTACAGAAAAGGAGTCTTAAAGGGATTGCCTTTGGAGGGGTAGTATTTCTTTTATATAAACTATTTGCTGGAGGGTGTGATCCAAGATCTAAAACTTCGTCAATGTTATTCGAGTGACAGATTCTACATTTTGAAACTGATTTATAAAGATCATCCATTGAACTATGCTGTTCCGGCTTTAATGCGGAGTCTCCAGTAATCCAGAGTCTCCTTAAGAATAGTATCAAATGAAATTGAAGGTTTCCATCCAGTTTCTTCATTGAACTCACTTATATCTGCAATAAGAAATGGGACATTGGTTGGTCGGACATACTTTTCATCTTGTTCATAAGATATACCTTGAACAGATGATAAAGAAATAAGCATCTCAAGAGCCTGTCTGAATGTGTAAATGCAATCATCTCCCTCTGACCCAACTAAATAAAGTTTTCCGGCTTCACAATGATCTGTGGCGAGCCAATATGCTTTAACCATGTCTTTAACATGAGTAAAATTTCTTTTGTCATCAATATGACCGACTTTCAAAATTGGCTCTTGGAGGCCTGCCTCAACTCTCGCAATTTGATAGGCGTACCAAGGTATACCAAAAACATTCTCTCTTCTTGGGCCTTCATGATTAAAAGCCCTAGTTCTGATAACATTAAGTCCATATGACTTATAGTAAACATACCCAATAAGATCTTGTGCAATTTTTGTGACGGCATATGGATTAACAGGTCTCATGACAGTTTCTGGATTAATCGGAAGTTCATTCTCATTTATTTCACCGTACTCTTCACCTGACCCTGGAATATGGAAAGGTGCTGAAGAATTTATTGATCGAAGACCTTCTAAAAGATTAACAGTTCCCTTGTAGTTTGTATCCATATAATGAAGGGGATTGTCCCAAGACGGTGAAACAAAACTCTCAGCTGCAAAATGAAAAACTCGATCCGGTCTTATTTTTTCTATCATTTTTAAAGTAGCGTAGGGATCTAGTAGGTTGCAATCAAACCAATTGATTTTGTTGTAGATATGTTGGACATGGTGTTTTGAAGATAGATGCCATCTCTTAACGCCCCAAATCTCACACTCTGGATGATTTTCTATGATGTAGTCTGCCATGTGTGAGCCAACAAATCCAGTTATTCCAGTAATTAATATTCTTTCAGACACAAAATACTCCAATTTTTTTTGAAAACTATATTAAAGATTATTCCCTAAGTAAGCGAAAAGTAGTCTACTAAACTTAGGAGCCAAATTTGATGGACATTTTCGACTAAATTATAACTTTTACTGCTTACCCAAAAATTTGCATCGCCCATTTTTTTTAATCTATTACTCTCAGAAAACCCAGAAAGTGTTATCAGTGGAATTTTCTTTATTTGGCAAAACTTTGCTGCATTTATGATATTTTCTGACTCTCCACTACTACTAATAAGAATTACCACATCATTTTCAGAAGAATGGAATTCTAATGCTTTTGAAGCCCAGTTTTCATAACCATAATCATTCGAAAAGCAGGTTAACAGAGAACTCTCATTAAAATTAATTGCTCTGATGTTTGCAGATTTAGTAAAGTCTATGCTTAAGTGACTTGCAATTGCAGCACTCCCTCCATTGCCAATCAATATAACTCTTCCGTTATCTTTAACAGACGATACGATCTTCAAAGCAGCAGACATTTCTTTGAAATCAACTTTGCTTACTAAATTACCAAGTTCATTAAAATATTTTCTAAAGAAATCTTCTTCCACTGGCTCTTTACTCAAAAATGATTCATAATTTTCAAAATGATTATAGAGTATATAACTATTAAGTTAATCAATAAAATCTAATATAAATCTTCTAAACTCCATCTTGGTTTTATTAATATCTCATGGTCTGTAGTTGCTCTTACTTCTTGAAATCTTTTGTTTGCGACTAACGCAATCATGGCTCCGTTGTCTGTACAAAACTCCAATGAAGGATAAAGAATTTTTACTCCTAATTTTTCTCCCATAGAATCTAACTGATGCCTAAGATGTTGATTAGCGCTTACACCTCCTGATATAACTAACGAGTTTCTGTTATGTTCAATAAGCGCTTTTTCCGATTTGGATTTAAGCACTTCAACAGCAGCAGACTCAAAAGCTTTAGCTATATCAGCCTTTTTACCTGGATTATCAAAAAATGTATTTTTAGCAAAAGTCTTCAATCCACTAAAACTAAAATCTAGATTTGGCTTAGAAATCATTGGTCTAGGGAAATTAAAGATTTTTGGATCTCCTTTCTCTGCAAGTTTCGAGAGGGCAGCTCCTCCTGGATAACCCAAACCAAGAATTTTTGCAGTTTTATCAAAAGCTTCTCCAACAGCATCATCTAGTGACTCTCCAAGAATTCTATACTTTCCAACCTTTTCAACATCAACCAATAACGTATGCCCTCCAGAAACTAGAAGGGATATAAACGGTGTTTTTAATTTATTTGTCTTATCAAGAAAAGGTGAAAGGAGATGGCCCTCCATATGATGTACCCCAATAGATGGAATTCCTAATGACCAAGATAAACTTTTGGCTACTGAAGCACCGACTAGAAGCGCCCCAGAAAGACCAGGTCCTGAGGTATAACCAATACCTGAAATATCATTAAGACTTAGCCTTATATCTTCAAGACACGCTTTAATTAAAGGAGTAATCTTTCGAATATGGTCTCTAGAGGCAAGCTCTGGAACAACACCACCATATTCAGCATGAATATCAACTTGAGAAAAAAGTTTATGTCCTAAAAGACCTCTCTTGTTAGAATAAATTCCAATGCCAGTTTCATCGCAAGAGGTTTCTATTCCAAGTGTGATGTGCTCATCACTCACTTTTTGACTCACCTAGATAAACTTTTTTGACTTCTTTATTGGAGAGAATATCTTCTTTATTTCCCCTAGCAATAATCTTTCCTGAGCTAATGACATATGAGTGATCACAGGTATCTAACATTTCACGATAATTATGATCAGTAATTAGAACTCCAATACCTCGATCCTTAAGGTGATAAATAATGCTCT
>Ga0181590_10001215_pt1 | contig 21914 bp, 19 predicted proteins | sample 071ome_34_FD_132446 | JGI IMG/M metagenome (GOLD analysis project Ga0181590, IMG submission 132446) | Coastal salt marsh microbial communities from the Groves Creek Marsh, Skidaway Island, Georgia - 071411BT metaG (megahit assembly) | ecosystem: Environmental > Aquatic > Marine > Intertidal...
AAAATTATTAAAATTTTTAGTAATAATTTCTATATCTTTTTTTCTTTTCTTTAATTTAAATTTATTATTAATTTCTTCTATTTTTTTAGGTAAATATTCTACTAAATATTTTATATCATTATCAGTATAATTATATGTTTTAGTATTATTAGGTGAAACAGTATTAGCAATAATTATTTTAATTACTTTATATATATTTTCAATTATATCATTTTTATATTGTGTATTATTACTATTATTCATATTCAAAAATTTAAATAAATTATTATTATAATCGATATTTAATATATAAAAATAAAAAAATATATTATTTAGAAATTAATATATTTCATCATAATTAGGTTGTTCTTTAATTAATGATTTATCAATAGGACATTCGCTTCTTTTGCTTTCAAATTTAAAACATAAATTTGAATTATCTTTATAAATAGTATTTTCAGTATTTAAAGGAGAAGGAAATTTGTAAATAATATTTTTAGGAGGATTTGTAATATATACATAAAATAATCCAATTGTTAATGATAATATGAACCAGAAAAGATTAATATACATTATATATAAAGTTTAATTAATTAATTAAAATGTAAATTTAATTTATAGAATTATTATTAATTATTTAGAAAATAATTAATATTTTACACCTTTGTGAAATTTAAATGCATACTTTTATAATAAAAAAATATATTTTTTTTTATTATAAATTTCCCTATTTCTTCGAAACGGTGCAAACTATGTTGACGTATGCGGTGTAAAAATAAAAAATAAAAATTAAAACTTCAATTAACTAATGCTAATCCTAAGAATAATGCTATTGGAGCACCAATTACAGCAAGATAATATCCAGTTTGGTCTGTATTATCTAATTTAGATACAGTTGCTCCATTTGATATAGGTTGATTATAACTTACTGTTGTTTCAGTATAAGGTCCTGCTGTTTGACGTTTATTTCTACCATTATTATTATTATTACTATTATTATTGGAACGTCCTTTATTTCTTCTTGAAGCACCATTTGGTGTATGTGTAGCACCATTTGAAATAGATTTTGTATTTAAGAATTTTTTTTGAGAATAATTATATGAATATATAGCTCTTTCTTTTTTATCTATAATATGTAATGAATCGTTTTTATGTTCAACTTCTAAAATTTCCATTTTTTCATTAAATATAATTGGGAATCCCGTAAAATGATTAGTATATATTTTTGTAGGTGGATTTATATAACTTAAGTGTCCCCAATAAGGAGGGTCTTTGCTTCCAAATGGTTTATAATATATTAATTTTCCATTATATTTACCCTTCTTATCAAGATTAAATTTTAAAAAAGGATTATCAGTGTTATGAATTTTTAATTTATCAAATGTAATAAAAGGTATTTCTCTTGTTGCTTTGTTATGAATTAATTGATTATCTTTACCTTTTTCTAAAATAATTTCACATATATGAAAATAGCGTTCTCCATGTGGTATCATATAAGTAATAAATACAATATTATTTTTATCATCAATATTATCAATATAATAATATGTATCATACCCAGAAGAACTTTTTAAAATTTTATTATCTAAATTAATATAACATATATTTATATTTGCATTATCAATTACTTTATACTTATTATAATTTTCATCATAGTTTAATGAAACGGTTTTTATTTCACTTAAAAAATTTAATTCTGGAGTAGGTTTGGTTATATCAACTGATAATTTTAAATTATTAGTTGATATATTTGTTGTACCACCTCCACTTATTTTATAATTAATATGAAATGCTTCTAATGTATTATCATCATTTTGTTTTATAATATATAATTTATCATCTCCATTATTATATATATAAGTATTATCAATAAATTTAAAAGCTTCTATTTTTGAAAATTTTAAAATTTCTTTATTACTCTCTTTTATAATATAATCTGTTCTATCATGAGTAATAATAATATCATAAGAACCTAATTTAATTTTTTTTTGAGTACTTTTAAAATCAACATCAAATTTAAAATCAAATGTTTCAATTTTATGGTCTTTATTAATAATTAGCGATTTAATTTCATCATTATCATTTACATGAGATATAAGTAAATTTTCATTATCCCAATATATTTGACAAGGTTTATCAGGTGCTTTTTCTTTAGTTACTAATTTTGAGATTGCTGACTTTGTAGGAGATTCTAATGTATCTTTTGGTATATTTTCTAAAATTATATATTTTTCATCATCTCTAACTGTGTAATTAGTACCATTAAAAACTAATTGAACATCAATATCACCTAATTTTATAGTAGGTTTTTCAAAATCTACCATAAGTTTAAAATCATTAACTTCTATTTTTCCATCATTTAATGATAATTTTTTAGAAACTATATTTGTACCATCAACTATACTTAATAATACATATTCTGTCCCTTTTTGATATATGGTAGTAAACTTATTATTTAAATTATCTTGAAATTTATCTTTAATTAAATTTAAATCATCTAATACTAAAATTTCATCATTATTATCTTTAGAATTATCTTTTATTTTATATTTAGGATCTTCAAATATTAATTGTACATCCTTAACATTTGTTCCATAAGTAAATACTAATTCATTTGAAGTATTTATATTTAAAGTAAAGTCAAAATCATCTATCTTACCATTTTTATTAACTGTCTTTATAAATAAATTGTTTTTCTTAGATTGTTTATAAATTAATAAAATATCACCAATAAGTTTATATATTTGATAATCTATTATTTGTTTTTGTAAAATTGAAATTAAATCTAAAGGAATTATAAAATAAGTTTCATCATGCACGTTTTTTACTACACTATAGTATTTATCATTATATAGGATGTTTACATCTTCATTATTCATTTTAAATTGCAAAGGGCTAAGACCACTATCTAACTTTATTTCTGTATTAATTTTTTCAATATGACCCCCACTATCTAGTTTAAATACATTGAGTTCCTCTTTTACATTTTTAATATCAGTAGATAAGTAAATAGTACCATCAGAATCAGGATGTTTATGAAGTTTTAATTTTTTCTTCTCAAAGTAGATATTTATATCATCAATATTGAAATTATCATACGTTATTTCTTGGTTTCCAACAGTACCATTATCTTTTTTCCAATTAACTATATATTCTTTACTTCCCGTGTTATTATTATACTTAATTTGAACTTCCTTATTTGGGTTTTTATTCGCATCTCTATACAGTTGATATATACCTGAATTTTCAATTAAATATATACTTTTTTTAAACTCATCAAAATTATTTGGTGGTGCTGTTGCCATTATATTATAAGTTAATAAGTTAATTTAATTTAATTAAATATTATAAGAAATTTATTATTAATTATTATAATAATAAAATAAAAAAAAAAAATAAATAATTATACAGCAATAATTAATTTGCGAACAGCAAAATTATATAATGATAAACCTAATATAATATAAACTAAAATTTCAAGAAATTCAAAGTTAAATAATACGGAAATTTGTGGACTTTTAAGGAATAACATGAATTGAATTAGAAATTGTATAGTAACCATTTCAAGTAACCTATTCATAAAAGATATATATTCATTCCCGAAATTTTCAGAAATTTTGATAGTATAAAGACTATCTTCACCATTACCAAAATAAGAATTAATAGATTCCATAGACATATTTATAATAATTAGTAATATGTATAACTTATTATAAAATTATTATTAAAATTATTTTTATATGTAATAAAAATATTGTTTATATTTATTTTTATTATATAATAAGAATATTTAAATCAAAAAATAAATAAATAAAAAAAAAATGCTAAAAATGAATATATAAATATATATCATATAATATATATAAATCAAATAATATATAAATTATATATATCAAATGGAACAAAATCAAATTGAATATAAAGGTTATACATTAATAACTAAAAACCAAAATATTTTTAATACACAACAAAATAATAATAAGCATTATTTTGTATTAAAACATTTTGCTAATTTTATAAAACAAAATCATAATAATCATCAATTTACTGAAAATGATTATAGAAACTTATATATATATCTAGAAAAATTAGGAAATTTCTATATATATATCAAGGATGCAAAATGTAATTATAATGAAATGTTGTCTAAAAATGATATAGATCTTCTACAAAATTCATAAAATTTCTCTAAAAACTAATATTATGTTTTTTTGTATTTATAACAACTATTCCTCTTTTACTCTTTGGATTTTCTTTAAGTCCCCCTCCTTTCATTTCTTTAGCTGCTTTTTTTTCGCGACGTTTTTCATCTTTATCTAAATTATATTTACATAGTTCTTCATCAATTAATTCTATATTGGCTTCAATATACGCTAATAAATTATGTTCTATTAACCATTTAAAGAAATTTAATTGACCTAAAGAAGTTTCAAATTTTGTTTCATTTCCATTAACATTAATAATAAAATCTATCTTATGTTTTCTACAAAATGGGTCAAATAATATTTTAGAATATGCTTTTAAATGTTGCTTATATGACGAATAAATATTAAAAAATTTTTTATTAGGTAGCAAAATAATTATATTATTATTTTTACAATATTGTGTAATAAAAAAGTCAATAATCCGTAATGATATTTTTTTATTATTTAAATATTTATTTAATATTATAGCATTTTTAGAAATTTGATAAAATGTTTTTAAATCTTTAATTAATATATCATTATGAAGAGTATGAATTTTTTTAGTATTTGTCATTAATTAAAGTAAATTAATATAAATTAACTTAAATTAATATAATTATTATAATAATTATATGTAAATATAAAAAATATATTTAAATACTTATTTTTATTTTCTATTTGCTGGATTTGCATTTGGATTAGTTTTTATATTTGATAAAGAATTTTGTCTTCTTGTAGTATTACTTTTAACATTCGTTTTAGTATTTGATGAAGATCGTAATGATTGTAATGGTGTTGGTATTTGATCAATTATTCCTACTTGTGTAATTTGACTATTTAAAGAAGCAGTACGACTTAAAGTTTGTGATAAATGAGGTCCTAGAGTAGGTAATTGTGGATTTAATCTACCAAAATTAACTTTTGGTAGATTAAATAGTTTTTCTTCTGGCGTTTGTCTATTTATTGATTTAGTTTTTTCAAGAGATGTACTTACACTTCTTGCTTTTTTAGTTGAACCACTTAAATTAATTGTTATATTAGATTGATTAGATGAGTTTCTTCTTGGATATTTTAGTTGATTTATATTTAAATTTAAAGATGTTGGAGATTTTGTTCTATTTGAACTTTGTTTAGTTCTAATAATAGATGAATCATTTTCTAATCGATTATATCCTAAATGTGGTGTTTGACTATTAGTAGTATTTATGTTTTCTGTCCAAATTGAAAACTTTTCAAATATATTGTTAAAAAAATCTCTAATAGGTTCTATAAATTCATTAAAATATTCTGTTAAAGATTTATTATTTACATTATGAGATTCAGGAACTTGTGTTTTACACCTTTGTGAAATTTAAATGCCGATTTATAATTAATTGATAAATAAAACTATATAAAGAAATATTACTATATATAATTATGAAATAAAATGTTTATGATAAATATAATCTTATTTGTCAACCATTAAAATGCTTTGGCTATGAAAGCAAAACAAATAGGCATTTTAAGTATATGGTTCTATTTTATTTCTAGATTATGACCTATATTAAAAATAGGAAAAACATAATCGATCGGTGTAGGAGACACCTGTTGTTTTTACTGCTTTTCAATAAGCGAACGTTTGTGATTTTTTTTGCAATGGATTCGGCATTTAAATTTCACAAAGGTGTAAAAGAGTTACTCTTTCTATTAGAAGACCATGGAACACGAGTCCAAGGAACTCTTGTTCCTTCGCCACCACTCATCATATCTTTTTGTAATTTTTGTAAAATTTTAAGACATTCTTTTTTTGACTCTTTATCTTTTTTAGTAGATACTTTGTAGTTTTTTATAAAATTAATAAGTTGCGTTAGATTAACTTTTTTATTTTTCATATTTATATAAATTAAAAATTATATATTATTTACTATATAAAAATAATATTATTTTGAATTTAATAAAGTTGTTATGATATTAAAATCATTATATAAAGTATATAAAGGAAAAATAAGATATATCTTATTTTTTTATCTTCTAAAAGTAATACCATTATTTGAAGAATTATTACTATTACTTTCATTATTTGGATATATATATGATGAAGATGATGACGATGATGTTTTAGGACTTGGTGTTAAATTTTGTGAATTAAATTGTTTTTTCTCTGCTCTTTGTCTTGCATTATAAGAATGTTGCCTTTTTGTTTTAATAAAATTATCTATTAATAATTGATTTGATAAATTATGTTTTAATATAGCATTTTCTAATGTGTTAATAGCTGATATCAAACTTTTTATATTATTTTTTATAGTAAAACAATTAATATTTTTATTTTTGTGACATAAGTTTGTAATATAATCAGATATTATATTTGTATGAGAAATCATAGCTTTAATATAATTTAACATATCATGATATATATGAGAATAAAATACAGATTTTTCAATTAATTCTCTAATTTCTTTTAAATTATTTTTGAATAATCCTAAGAATTCTAATTTATTTAATTTTAAATAATTCCATAGCATTTGCTTTTAATTTAGCATTTTTTGTATTTTTTTCTTGTTGTTGAGTAAATGTAAATAGAATTTTTTGTAATTTTTCTTTATTTTTTTCTTTATGTAATTTAAATAATTCCTTAATATTTGTTGTCATATAAATTAATATTTGTAAATTATTATTTAATATATGACAATTAATTTTAGATATTTGTTTACAAGATTTATTAATAATATTAATAATATAAGTAATATTTTGTAATAAAATATTAATTTGTTTATTAAAATCATTGTATATATTTTTATAAATAACATTATCTAATATTTTATTTTGAATATTACTAATTTGTTTATTAATTTTTTCAGTTATTATTGTCCTTCTTTCTGAAAATATATTTTCAGAATTATTAGTTAATAAGGTATCAAGATTAGTATTATTTATTCTTAATGTTCTTACATCTTTATATATTTGTTGAAAATGCGTTAATATATTTCTTTTAGTATATATAATTAATAATTCAAGTTCATTCAATATATTTGTTGTAGATAATTTATCTAAATCTTCAAACTTTGGAATTTTAGTATTATATAATAATTTTCTTTCATGTAATGTTGTATGATTATTTTTTGTTTTTATTGGTCTTTTTTCTGATACTTGAGTAAATAATGTAGGAGAATCTTTATTATATTCAGCTTGGCTATGTTTTGAATTAAATCTTACACCTTTTTGTGAAACTGTTGTAGTCATAATTATAATAATTAAAATTTATTTAATATATTTTATTATATATATATAAAATTAAATTTTGTAAAATATAAAAAATAGGTTAAATTTATTTAATTTACTCTAATAATTCTTCAATAGTTTCTTTATATTCTTCATAATTTTCAATAATTTCCAGCAATTCATCATAAGAATATTTACTCATAAGTTTCGCTACATTTTTCTCATATTTCTCATATATATTTTTAGAATTTATTTTACCAATATATATAATATTCTCTATATCATTTAAGTTATTTTGTAATATTTTATCATATATAGAAATAAGTAAATTTTCTAATATTTTTTTCCATTTAATTTTTATAGTTCTATCAAATATCATTTCTTGATAAATTCGTATGATTTTGATATTATTATTATTAGCACATTTCATTTTATAACTATCTTTAAGTTGTTGAAATTTATAATTAGAATTCCATTTTGTTATATTTTGAAAATGTTGTTTTCCATCAACTTCAATAATTAAATTTAAATCTGGTAAATAAAAATCAAATGGATAATATTTTTTATTTTTACACCATTCAACCTTATATTGAAATTGAATATTATATTCTAAATCTAATATAAAATTATATAAAATATTTTCAGTTTTATTTTTACATTTAGGACATCCAACACCTTTTGATAAATGACTTGATGCTCTTGTAGTAAATTCTCCATGATTTGGCTTATTACAAATTAATATAATATCATTGTCACTTGTTATATATTTAACTTTTGAATAATCGTAATCGTAACTATTTCTTTCTTTACATAAATTTATATATTCTTCTGTTGTATAATTATATCTTTGACTACATTTTGAACAACCACGTCCTAATAAATGCATCATTACTTGTTGCTGAAATTCATTATGTTCATTACATATAATTGTAATAATATCTTTTGTAATATTAAAATTAACTTTGCTATAATCATATTTATTGTTATGCACTTTGTTAGCTCTATTTATAAATTCATTTAATAAAACTTTATCTTTCATAATATTTTTTGATGTTAATTCTTGAGAACATTTGTTGCATCCCCTTTTATATATAATATGAAAATATGGTTCTTGTTCAAATTCATATGATTGATTATGATTATTACATATAATTTTAATTTTACTTCTAGGATGTTGAAAAATAGATAAACTATAGTCATATTTATTATTATGTATTTGATTAGATTTATCTATAAAATTTAATTTTGTAATATTATGTTTATTAAATTTACATAAATTACATTCACTTCCAGATAAATGTTCTGATGGTCTTTTACTAAAACTACCGTGCATAGGACATATAATTTCAATATTTGTATCTATATTTATAAAGTTTATTAATGAATAATCATATTTATTATTATATAATTCATTTACTTCATCAATAAATTCTTGTTTAGTTCTTTTATATGATTTGGAACATTTTTGACATCCCGCTCCTTCTTTATGTTTATATGCATTTTTTGTAAAATTTCCATGTATAGGACATACAATTATAAGTTTTGAATTAATATTTTTAAATTCTATTAAGGAATAATCATATTTATTATTAAATTTAATATTACATTCATTAATAAATTGTTCTCTTGTATATTTTTTAGAACCATTACATTCTGGACATCCTGATCCATTTAATAAATTTTTTACATGTTTTTTTACAATTCCATGTATAGAACATATAAATGAAACTTGTGACTTAGAATTAATATATTCTGTAATTGAAAAATCATATTTGTCATTATATATTTTATGACATTCATTAATAAATTGTTCTTGTGTTTTTTTTGAATTCATCTTTAATAATTATATAATATTTTGATTTATAAACATAAATCAAATTTAATATCATTTTTTTTAAAGATATAAAGTTAAAAATAAATTTTATAAATATGTATTACAATTATACAAGAGGTTTTCTATGAAGGTCAGGGCTTATTGAACTAATATTCCAAGGTGAAACTTCTTGTTGAGGATTTGCGACAATATCACCTCTTAAATCGTGAGATGGGTTGCGAAGTGAAGAGCCAACAGTATCATCTCCGAAGTGTGCCCCAGCTGATAAGAAGTTTTTATCTGAAAGAGCACCTTGACCTGCTGGGGTTACTTGAGACCATTTAGAGTTTGCTGCATCTTTAGGAAGTAAATCACTTGAGCTTAATTGGTCTCTTGGAAAACATCCACCTTCTTGTGGTTCTGGTACTGGTTCAACGTCTTTAGGACGAGAATTATATTCAACTTCTTCTTCAGCACCATTCATTTCTTGGTTATTGTCAAATCCTTCAAAAGTATCATTAGATGCTTTAGGAACATTTTGTTGAGCTTTTGATGCTCCTAAATAAGATGAATATTGCATAAGAGCATAAAGAGCGAAAACTACTAAACCGACAACAACAATATTCTTTAAGAGGTTCATTACAGAGCTCATTTTCTTTATTATATATTTTATTATAATTAGTTTAAAATAATTTATTTATTTTTATTTATATATACATATTATTTTTTTATGAAAAAAATTAAATACAAAATTATTTATAAAATTTAAATATAATTCGTAAAAAAAATAATTTATTATATTTAAAATTTTTTTTATTAAAAATAAAAAATAAATTCAAAAAAAATTATTATTGATTATTAAAAAATATTTTTATTATATTTTCAAAATTTATTATATTTTTTCTAACTTCATAAATAATATATCACATGGTTCCATTGTTTTACCAACAAAATAATTTTTAAATTTAATTGAACCTTTAGGGGCAATAGTTTTTTCAAATTTAACATTCTTTTTATTTTTTTCAGCCCATTCTGTCATTCTACGAACTCCCATAAATGGGTCATCATCTTGGTCCCACGATGGTAATATAAATGACATTTTATAGCTGTTTTTCTTTTTCTTAAATGTAGCTAATGCTAAATCTAAAGCTAAATCCATTAAATTCATAACAAATGGAGGATTAATAGCTAAACGTTGTGTTGGAAATTCAAATTTATCTTTACTTGCTTCTCTCATTCTATCAAAGTAACTTCCTAAACTTCCAAAATGACCATCAATATCAGGGAAAGCAGAACAGAAATGGTCAAAATAGCGATTAAAGGGAGTAGAAAAACATTCAGTTACTTCGTGTTTTTTGTATTCTTTTCCAACATTATTATGTTCGTAATCATATGCTAAACTTTGATTATCAATATAAAAGTATTTATATCTAAAATAAGATGCAAATAAATATACACGATTTTTAGGTTCAGCTAAATATTTAGAAGTACCATAAGCTTTATATCCATAATAATTCATAGTTATTTTATTATCTTTTAAGGATATATAGTCATCAGTTATACCATTTAAAGCTCCTAATTTTGTAGTATAATATAAACAAGTTGTTCCTTTATCATTTGTATTATATTTAACTTCTATATCATTATCAAAATCTTTAATATCATCTAATTTCTTTATATCCTCTTTTACTTTTTTACTATATTCTTCCATCATATCCCAATAAGCTGTTTCAATTTCTAAACTGATCTCTTTAAGTTCATCTTTATTAAACTGTTTTTTAAATTTTCTTTGTCTATTATATGTTTGTAAATCAATATATAATTGTTCTTCTAATTCTGAAACTTTTTCAGTAATAAATAATGGGTCATCATTTTTTACTTTATTTTTTTTAAAAGTAAGAGGAATTAGTAAATAACCATTTAATATTTTTCTTATTTTTTCTTTATGTAAATCTTCTTTGACATGTAATCTTGCACCTAATTTTTCAGTATTTTCTAATAGTTTTTCAAATTTTTTCTTCATTTGATAATAATATTTAGCACGAATTAATTCTTCTTCAATAACTCTAATATATTCATTATTTATTTTTTTAGTAGAAACATTTATTTTAGAATAACTTTTTGAAGAATTTTTAGAGGAACTTTTAGAATTATTATTTAAAACATTTTTTGAATTATTCTTAGAATATTTTATTGAATTATTTTTTACAGAACTTTTTAAAATATTTTTGGAATTAGACATATTATATAAATTATTATATTATATATTATTTATAATTAATAAAAAAATTAAGAAAAAAAAAGGGTTAAAATATGTAATATTTATTTGTTTATTGAGTATTAACATTAATATTACTATATAAATTTTTGATAAATTTATTTAGTTTATTGATATCATTATTTCCATCAAATTTTCCTTTTTTTATTTTTTTGTTATATTTACTAATTTTATTGTTAAAATTATTAAGATAATTAATTTTAGCATTTAATTCTTCAATATTAACAAGAACATTTTCAGATAAGAAATCTAATTCTTTTTGTTTTAATGATAAAAGTCGTGTCATATTTGTATCATGTTTATAATTATTTAAATTAACATTTTCATCATCGTCAGAAACCTCTTCATCAGAACTACTATTTTCTGTTGTATTTTCTTCTTCGTTTTGTGATACTTCTTGATCTTGATCTTGCTCTTGTTCTTGCTCTTGTTCTTGTTCTTGTATAACAACATTTTCAATAACTTCTTCTTGATCAATATTGTTTTCTTTATTAATAATTTCTTCATCAGTAGTTTTTGGTTTTTTAGATTTAGTTTTATTTTTTTTAATTTTATCTAATATAATTTTTTCTACATTTGTATTTTCTGATGATGGATTTATATCATTATCTTCTTTTGTTGTATTAACATTTTCAGGAACTTCTTCAATAATATTTTCAACAACTTCACCTTCACCTTCACCTTCACCTTCACCTTCACTTTCACCTTCACTTTCACCTTCACCTTCACCTTCACCTTCACCTTCACCTTCAACTTCACCTTCACCTTCACCTTCAACTTCACCTTCACCTTCACCTTCAACATTATATTTTGTTTCTTCTTCTTTCTCTTCAGTATTTTCAATGACTTCTTCTTCATCTTCAACATTTTCTAAAATATTTTCATTATCAATAGAAATTTCATCTAATTCCTTTGTTCCTACATTTTGATGATATATATCATTTATCAATTGAGAACGTTCAATATTATCAATCAAACGCCAATCAAGAAGTACTTTATTACTTCTTAAATAAATTCCTTTAAGTTGTAATGATATATTATAAGTATAATTTAAATTAAGTGTATCATACATATCATTAAATTTTTCTTGAATTTTCATAAAAATATAGTTAATTCTTTCACCATTTCCAATTTTTTTATTTCTTAACCAATGTAAATCATGTTTAACAAGGTCTTCATCAAATATTTCACCATACAATTGTTTGTATTGTTGTGATATAATATTTTTTATATTATTATATAATGCTGACATTTCATTATATAATGTTTCATTTGAAGTATTATCGCATACAATTTTAAGAACAATATTATTTGAACTATCTTTTGTAGGAGTTGTAAGTAAAATTACATTATTAAATGAAAATTTAGGTATATTATTATTAGATGTTAATCTAATATAATTTAGTTTAGTTTTTTTAACAATTTCTAAAATTTCTAATGACATTTAAATTTTTATATATAAATTATATAACTTAAATTATTTTAAATATTAATCTGTATTTATACTTTATATAAATTTTATTGAAATAATAATATCATTTTTTTCCATAAAAAAATATTTTTAAATTTAAAATATTGATATTAACTTTATTTTATTTGTATTTTAATTACCAATCATCTTCATCACTTTCTGATTCATTAGAAATATCATTTAAATTTTGATTTTCTTCTTCTTTTGTATCAGGATTAGACTCACTACTTGTTGAATCTGAAATAGCTTCAATACTATTAGTCATTGCTATAGTATCTAATTGAATATATTTAGGAAGTAGTTTTGGTTCAACAGTAAATGTTTTGGCTTTAATTTTTAAACCATAAGTTTTGTTTGTTAAATTAATCCAAAATCCTTGAATTTGAATAATTGCTGAAACCATAAATCCTTTAATATCTATTTGTGGGTCAAAGGTTGATGATTGTTCGTTAAACTTTACTTTATCTTTACGAAAGAATACATTATATTTTCCTGTTCCATCATAATTTTCACTATTAGTACTAGACTTACCTTCTTCATACATAAATATTGGTTTAAAGAATTCAAGGTCATACTCTTCTTGTTGTTTTGTAAAAACCTTTTTAGTGAAAGATGGTGGAATATATCTTAACATATCCATATCTTTTTTAAGTAAATGAATATATTTGTCTTTTTCATTAATGTCTGCATTTGGATTATCATCATTTTTAAGAAATTTTTTGCGGTTAATTTGCTTCATAACTGAATATAATTTACTCTTTAAATCTTTCTTAAAGTTATCGTGAAAATTGTTAAAACTAGCAATATACTTATTGATTAGATTGATATTTTGGTCTGTTTTTTCACCATGATAAGGTGTAATACGTAGTTGTAAATAGCAATCAGAAGTATATTTATCTGTATATGATTTAACAACAACTTGATTATAACGATCTTTCACCATTTGCAGTGAATTTTCACTAACTAAAGGTGGCATAACAATGCTAACTCCTTTAATAGATTCATCCATATGTGTTAGTTTGCAATATAATGAATTGTTTGTTGAATTATAACTAATATTATCATCATTACAAATTAAACGAGTTGGGTCAAATTTATGGGCTTGAACTGTAGGATATTGAGCGTCATAGCCTTTTCCTTTGCCTTTTCCTTTGCCTTTTCCTTTGCCTTTTCCATTTTCATCATTATGTTGATGAATACCTTTTCCTGAACCTTTGATAAAGTCTGGTAAAGGCATAATTAGTTATAAATAATAGAAGATTAATCCAAAATAAATTGGGTATATAAAGAAAATAAAAAAAATATCATTTTTTTTGAAATAAAATTATTTTTATTTTTTTGAGATTTTATTTATAGTCTAATCTATCTTATAACTATTTTTATCTAACTACAATTAACCAATTATGAATTATTTTATATTCAATTACTTTTTAGCTCTTGACTTTGGTTGTGCCTTTTTGACATGTAGTTCTTCTTCTGATTCGTCCTCATCTTCATCTGAACTATCATTTTGAAATGTTTGTTCTTGAAGTTTAACTGGTTTAGAACTTGTATCAGATTCATCATCATCGTCATCATCAATGAATTTAGTAGTCTTATTTTGAAGTTGTTCTTCATCATTATCAAGATTAATAAATTGATGGTTTGATGGTCCTGCTTTAAGTTTTACTTCCATAGGATTGATTTTGATTGATACGCCAAATCCTGTAGTACCAATCCAAAGTGAAACAATATGAATAACACCTCTGCAATGAGCACCTTTAGTTTTTGAATAATTTTGAATAACATCAAAAGTCTCTTTGTTAGGCTCAGTCACATTACCCATTATACGGTTTTCTTTCTTATCAAATGGAATCTTTGCCTTAAAACGTGGAGCATATTGAGTTAATACTTCACCGGTAGATTTATCTGTAGAAAATTGAATAATTGGATGATAGATAGCTTCAAGTTGTTCTTTTGTCTTATTCTTGCCAAAGAATACTACTGAATGTTCAAAAGCAATTTTCTTTGCATATTCATCAATTTGCTTGAATGCATTGAAAAGAGCTTGTTTTTCAGCTTGTTTAGCACGATCTTCATCTTTGTCAAAAGATAGTTGAACTGTATATTTTTCAATTTTACCAGAAACTGGGTCTTCATTAATAGAAATCCCAAACGGAGCCCACATAAATGGTGTCTGAATAGCTAAATTGCTACGCTGAGAACCATATGAACTGTATGCTTGTTTAATTCCTACTTTACCTGATGGTGCTTTGATTTCAGTTTTGAAGTTAAATTCAGAGATATTGAATTGAGAAGGAATGATTACTGACATATTTACTTAATATAAATAAACTTAAATATAAACTTAATTCTATCTTATTTGTCCTTGTCTTAAAGGTATATAAATAAATTAAAGTAAATATCATTTTTTTTTTGCATCCAAAAAACTCGGCAAAAACCTATAAAATTTAATAGTTTTTATTATAATATTTATATTTGCATTAAAAATATGGATAATTCATTATAATTTTAGTAAAAATATATAAAATAAATATATTTTTATAAATATAAAAAAATGTTAATGAAAAAATGTCAAGTAATAGTATATTATTTACAATATATAGTCTATATTTATTAAAATTAAATTTTTAAATCTTAAATTATATTAATTTTTTTATAAATCAATATATAAAGTTATAATGAATATATATATATATATATTTATATATTCAATAGTAATAAGTATATCTTAGTCATATGGGTATAAAAAAAATAAAAAAAGATGTTGAAACAAAACAAAAAGTAAAACAAAAAAATGTAAAAATTAAAGAATTAATTGAAAATAATTTAGATAAAATTTATTCAAATCAATTTTTTACAAATTATTTTAGTAATAATTTTTATGAAATTTTTGATAGTATTAAAGATAATAATAGTACATTACAACTAATAAATAAGTTAAGCAAATCATCAAATAATATTTTTGATTTTTTTAATATATGTTTTCAAAAAATAAATAATTTACCATATTGTCAAATAGTTTATTATTTTATATACAAAATGTATAATATAAAAGTTAATTTAAAACCAGAAGCATTAAATAATTTTATTTATCATTATAATAATAATATAATTGAAATCAATTTTGAAAAATATACATTACAATCATTTTATATTATAAATGATTTTTTAAAACCAAAAATTGAAGAAGTATATAATAGTCAAAATATTGATTTAAACAACAAAACTGAAAATAATTTAGATGATTTTTCAAAAATAATTAGTACAACAAATAAAAGCGAAGAAAATATGTATAAAGAAAATTTAAAATTACCATATATAATTATATTACATAATATTCATAAATTAAATTTAAATATAATTGATTCATTATTATTATTAATAAAAAATAGTTATTTGAAAGCATTTAAAATCCGTTTTATTTTAACAACAAATAGTTATTTAAATAATAAAGATTTAGGAAAAATAAATAGTTATGTTATACCATGTGAATCTTTTAATATAAATATAACAAATAAATTCAATATTTATCAAAATATTTATGAATATATATATAGAAATAATTATTTAAATATATTACATAAGTCTAATTCATTAACATATTATACAAATGATGATAATAATACCAATGATGATGACAATATTAATGACATACTATATAAAAATAATTATTTATCATATAATCAATATTTAGAAATTTATCCTTATTATCAAGTAAGTAAAATTAATAATATTTTAATATATTTATTAAATATAGAAACTATATATATATTAAAAAATAATAGTATATATAAAGAACAAGATTTTAATAAAAATACAATAAATTATTTAAAATCAAAAATTAATAATATACCAATACATGAAAATAAATTATATAATATATTAACATCTATATTATTTAATAATGAAAAATTAATAACTATTATTGATAATATAAAAGGTTATGTAAATAATGTAATTAATTATGATATAGATTATACTTTATATATAAAATTAATAATTAACTATTTCAATATTATTATCAATAATTTAGATAAAAAAATACATAATAAACCATATATAACATTATTGAAAAATCAAACATTACTATATAAGATATATGCTAAATATGACATAGTTCAAAAAAAAAGTAAATTTATTAATGATTTTATAGTATATGAACAAGTATTATTACATATATATAAAATTTTTTATAATTGTAGTTTTTATAACTATAAAACAAAAACATTTAATGAAAAGTTAATACAATATATATTAAATAATAATAAAAATAATATATCAAATATTAAATTACCTATACAATTATCTACATAAATTATTAATTATTATTATTGTTATTGTTATTGTTAAGTTTTTTAGTAATTGTATTATTAATTAATTTTTCATATAATTGTAAGTCAATTGATGGAATAATATTTTTAGTTTTTTCATCTTTCTTTTCATCTTTCTTTTTATCATTTTTAGGTTTATTAATAAATGTATTAGAATTATTTTCTTTATTATTTGTAGAATTGGTAGAAGTATCATCATTTGTGCTGTCATTTACATCAATTGATGGTAATTCTTCAAATTGTGTTTGAACTGATTTATATTGAGTAATAGCATTAATTTTTTCTAAAATATCTTTATTAATAGGGCAAGAAGTATCTAATGGGTCATTATAACAATGATTAATAATACCATTTAAACATTCATTAGAACCAGCATTCGTTATTATATCATTTATATTAGACCAATCTGTAATAGTAGCATCAGAACATACTTCACATAAAACGGGATTATTAAAATTACAAGTTTGTTGTTTTATTTTAAGGTCTTTAACTTCATCTTTTAATTGTGAATTTTTTTTTTTTATATTATCATAAGAAGATAATGTTTTTTGTAATTTCATATTAGATAATAATAAATATTTATTTGTTAAATCTTTAATATTATTTGTAAATAATTTAATATTATCAACTGTTAAGGTTTCAGTAAATAAAGATAAATAAGTTATATATGTATTTGAATTATTTAACATTTTATTTTCATTAATAAAAATTCCAGGATTTTTATTTAATATATTAAATGTGGTTTGACCATTAAAGAATGAAATGGGACTATTTTGTTCATTATTATCATACAAAGTTCTAATTTTACCTTTATTATTAACATTAAATTGTGTATTTAATGTATTAAGGTTATTCATTGTCATTGGAACAAATGAATTATCAATATAAAGTTTTAATGTATTATTTTCTCGTACAATAGAGAAAGTATGTTCTTTATTATCTGTCATAAATCCATATGTATCTTTGTTTGTTTCTTCCATATTTTCATTTACACTATCATATGCTAAAATTTTGAATGTTGAATATCTATTTTTCCATGATTCATAAAGTTCATTATAAGCAACTTTATCATCATTTTCGTTAAGAATAGTGCCATCATCTAATTCAATTTCTAAATATTTAATATTAAATGTATCATTATTTACTTTATGAATACAATAATTACATCTTAATATAAAGGGTATATGAACGTTTGTAGATGGTGAATAATAATTTCTTATATTGAATATTTCATATTTAAAAATTCCATTATTATTATATTTATTATATTCATCTGGTAATATATCTTTAATAGAATCAAGATTAAAGAGTTTATTATCAAATTTCATATTCCATAATAATGAGAAATTATTTTGATTAAAATTTTTAAATGAATTTGAAGAACTTTCTTCAGAAATAGGTTCAATATATAATGAATTACATCCTAAATTAATAGAATATAAGTTTTGTAAATCTTTACTTAGTTTAATACAATCATCTTTTGATTTATGTAAAATAACTGTTGATTTATTTTTATTATTTGATAAATCTGTAAGTTGTGTTACTAATGTATTTGGATTATGGAAGTCATCATAAGTACAAATTGTTAATATATTTGTAAGTTTTTTATCACTTAAATATTTTTTATATATTTCAATAGGTTTTAATTTTTTTAATAATGAAATTTCATTGTTATTATCAAAATTTTCAACTGTTTTATTATTTATTTGTGATTTATTATGTAATAAAATTTTATTGTAATTATATGTAATATATAATAATGTGAATAATAATATTAATAGTACAAATATATTAATATTATTAATATTATATAAATAATATATAATAAGTATTATTAGAATTGTATAAAGAATATAAGTTAATAATTTATTATTATTAAAAAACATTGTTAATAATTTTATATATTTATTATTATTATTATAATATATTTTTTAGTAAATATTTTAAATATTTATATTTAATTATTTATATTTAATTATTATATTTAAATATTTATTTAAAGAATATATAATAATATATAATTAAAATTAAAAATATTGTAATAAAATTAATCATAATCTTCCATAATAATGTCATCACGTGAAGACCTTGAAGAAATTGATATTAAGCATAATGATATAAATTATAAAGGAGATAGTGATAGTGACACTGATAATGAAAATATGTTTATGGGAGAAGGAATGGATGATGAAGATGAAAATAACAGTGATGAAGATAGTGATATTGATAGTGTAGATGAACTTTTATGTAAATTTGTTCCATTTATTTATGATAATGATACACAAGAAACTTTAATTAATGTTCAAACTGATATTCGTAATGAACTTAAGGAAATGCATGGTACAATTAAGGAATTAGTAAAAGTATTAAAACAATCTCAAACTCAAGCATCATCATCATCATCATCATCAAAACATGATGATGTTAAAAAAGAGACATCAGAAGAGAAAAAAGAAAGACGTCATCGTAAAAAGAGACATGAAGAATAAATAAATTAATCTAAATGAACGATACATCATATCAAGTTAGTCAAATGTATTCAATATATCAATAAAAATTAAAATTTTATTTTAATTTTTATTTTTTTAAAATATTTATATATAAATAATAAATAATAAATAATATATAACAATAAATATTCAAGATAATTATTATAATAATTAATAATTAATAATTAATAATTAATAATTAATAATTAATAATAAATAGAAATGGATAATCATTATTCTAAGATTACTTTACATAATAGAGTAAGTAATGGAGATGGTCGTGATAATACATTAGTATCAAAAGATGAAACAATTTTATATTCTCCTTATCAATATAGAACATTAATTATAAATAGTCGTGAGCGTAATCGTACAAGTTGGGATAATGCTTATTCATTCCAAATATTATTGGATGAACCTATAAGATTTGTACGTTCTATTAAATTATTAGATTTTATATGTCATTTAGAGCGTAGATATTTAGTACATGAATATAATAATACTTTTACAATTACTTATTCTGGAACATCTGCTACAGTTACAATTCCAGAAGGTGATTATGATTTAACTTTATATGGTGGTACTCCAACAACATTAGCATCTACAGTAGCATCACAAATTCAAGATGTATTACAAAATAAAATTGGAGGAACAGCAGCTGCTGCAACAGTAACAGCATCTGTAAGTGCAGTAACTGATAAAATTACATTAAAATATAATAATAATGATGTATCTGATGAAACTTTAACAATAAATTTTTCAACATCTGTATCAAATAAAGATACATTAGCATATGTTTTAGGATTTAAAGAAAATACTGATTATACAGTTGCTGACGGTGATGGAGAAGTTACAGCTGATTTTCGTTTAAATTATACAAAATCATCAGTCGCAGTTATAAGTATTAATCATAATGATTTTAATGTAGTAAAGTCTAATCTTTCAAATAAAACTAATGATACATATGGTATAGTGAATATTGATAAAGATTATAATAAATATAAAGCGGGAACACCAATAACTAAATTTTTCTATAATCAATTAAATTATTTAGACCGTTTAAGAATTGATATAAATGATATATATGGTAATCCTTTTGATTTCCAAGATTCTGATTTAATAATGACCTTTTTAATAGAATATGAAAATCAACGTAACTAGAAAGAATTTAAATTCTTTAAATTCTTTAAATTCTTTAAATTCTTTAAATAAATTTTTATTTTTATAAAAATAATTACCTAAATAATATAATAAATAATATAATAATTATTTATAAACTTTTTTTTTTAAACTTTTCTCTTATCACGACTATATTATGAATACTTTAGCACAACATCAAAGAACAGAAGGGCAAGGATATACTGGTGGTAAAAAACAAGTAAAGAAATCCAAAAAAACAAATAAATCTAAAAAAATAGTAAAAGAAGTTCCAAAACAAAATCCACAAGAAGTATTAAATAAATTAAAAGAAATGATATCACCATCAGCTCTTTTCTGGCAATTATTAATGATTGGATTATCAGCATATATATTTTATGAAATTCATTATAAATTTATTATGAATCAAGAATTAAATAAATGCGAATGTGCTACAAATGATTGGATGTATGAATATTTAAAAACATATGTTAAAGTTACATTATTATCATATGGAGTAATCGCGATAGCATCATTATCATTAGCAGTATCTCTTTATATGGATTTAATGCCATCATTAGCATTATTATCATTTGTATATTTCCCAGCATGGGTAATATTTACATTATATTTAGCAATTTCATCAGTAATTTTAATAATATATTTAGTAAATTTATATCAAGAAGATTGTGAATGTAGTAATACACTCCGTAAATATATATTAATAGGATTAATTACTAGCAATTTATTATCAATAATATTTAATATGTTTACAATGAAAACTATTAATTAAAATAAACGCACTATTTAAAGAAAAAAAGTATATAAAGAAAAAAAAATGATATTAATATATAATTATTTTTTATATGAAGATTTATAAATTTACTATAAAACACATTGAAATAAAGCAATGGAAGTTACACCTTATCGTATATCCACTATTACAGGAATTGCATCATTAAATCAAAAGATAGATTTAAAGATTATGTATGACAATTTAGATGAATATATAAAACCTGTAAATAAAG
>Ga0181590_10001217_pt1 | contig 21891 bp, 3 predicted proteins | sample 071ome_34_FD_132446 | JGI IMG/M metagenome (GOLD analysis project Ga0181590, IMG submission 132446) | Coastal salt marsh microbial communities from the Groves Creek Marsh, Skidaway Island, Georgia - 071411BT metaG (megahit assembly) | ecosystem: Environmental > Aquatic > Marine > Intertidal zone...
GTTTGCTCTAACCGGTCTAAAATCAAAAGCGCTATTGGTAAAATGGGCTAGGTATTTATTATTGGCTATTTCGGGCCATCCACCGTCGGGCTGTTTGTACAACCAGTGGTACATTCCAAAACCAAGTATATTCGCATCCAAAGAATCAGTTTCCACCTCATCAATCCGCGGGTCTTCCATACCGAAAGCAGTCGACACAGCATATTGCCGCTCATTACCAAAAACTCGACCAATATTATTCAAAAAGTTTAAATCCATAATCGGCCTACCATTGACTCCACTTGGTGAGCAATGAGTAGCATAATCAGCCGGTAAGTGTGCGTAATTACTATTTCCCTTTGCTAAGTAATCTCCAAACAGACATATCTTTACGTCAGCATCTTCGCCTTCTTCGCTCCAAACTCTTCCGTCAATAGTGTAAGCTGTGCGGTCCCGATCCTCCTTCTTAGTACTAGGGAATACCTCCGAATCACCGTCGATTCCTGTGGCGTTGAAAAACCTAGTTACACCAGCATTTTCAACTTTTGCGTCCCAACTGCACTTTCTGACATGGAAGGATCTTGTTTCCTGCTGATAAAGAGACGGACCAGTTTGATCATCTGTGTCTATGTTGCTGTCTACATAACCATCAGGAAATACTGCTCCAAAATAAACCGTGTTGTCGGGTGATTCACCACCGGTGCCATCGGCTGTTTCTATTGATGATCCATCTCCATACTGCCCAAAAACAGTTTTGTTGATAGATCTTTTGTTTCCTCTGGTTCCGCCAAGCTTATCTTCAAGATAATCAAATCCGGTGACTTGCCTAACGTTAGAGATATAAAAACTTGGGTCGAGACCAGCAGCACCTGCATACTTTACTGGGTCACTATCACTGCCGTTGTTATAGATGTCATCAGAATAATATCCACGATGAAAATATTTTTCATATTGGTCTGGACTAAATTGTTCCACCTTATTTCCTGATTTCGGATCTCCATAAGGAGCGCCATCTAGTTTATACCTACCTCCTCGAAAGTCTAGAGTGGAGTCCCTTAAACAAAAGAAATTTCCAGCATTTGTTAAAAACTGCTGAAACTCCCATCGTCCTTTGAATATAGGTTCCGGAACAAATTCCTGAGATTCACCTGAGCCAAACTCTATGGGGAACCATTTGCCGTCTACTTCGTGCAGCAAAACGGTCTTGCCAACAGCAAAAGACTTTTCTGGATCTGCATTGTAGACTATTACTTTTTGTTTTGTGGTATCACCGTTTCTACAGTCGGCGGGTGTGGCATAATTGGGGGTCCACTGAAACGGATTGGCATTTTGCATGGTTATGGGCATAGCTTCGCCCGTACCCATCTGCAAATAATTATCATCAAGATCTTTTAATGTTTCGTTGTTATCTGAGCTTTCCAGAGCCTCGATGTCTTCTGCTCCAAAAGCATTGCCAACAGTCTTGGTGATTTTGGCTAAAATCGTCCTGTTGCCACTTTGGTAGCTGCCTGTATATTCATTATAATAAAGATCAACGTCTGCGGCGACGTGTGAGCCTAAGTCGGACTGTTCGGGAGATGTTGAGTCCCCATCAACTTTTGATCCGCAGGATCTTCCTGTTGAGTCTTTTCTTACGCCAACCTTTTTTAGAAACGGTAGGGCAAAGCTAGCCTGTTCTTCGTTAGGGTCGTCCAAAGAGTCCTTCAGATAAAGATTTATTGTAAAATCTTCTCTTATGCTACACGGGCCAGTCCCGTCTTTTGGTAACTCTTCTGGAATATCAGGGTCGTGATTTGGATTGGGATTGCCATTATTGTCTATTGGTGGTATATAATCAGGGTTTAGTTCAAATTCTTGTACGCGCCAAGGCATTACGTCACAAAATATAGTTACGGGTATAGACAAACAGCCACTTCTAGACGTTTTGATGTCATCAAGAAGTTCTCTGGCGGCTTTGTCTTCGTCTTTCCAAGTGGATATATCCGGTTTATATAACTCTAAGTTCCTGATATAATTGTTCATTGTGGGAATAGAGGACAGAATCCCCATATCAACTGTTTCATCACCGTTTTCAGGTTGATATGGGTGAATATTATCATCTAAGCTTGGTTCACCACGATTATCCTCCTCGTTGGATATAGAAACCTTTTTTCCTATGAATCTGTCAAAATCTAAGTTAGACCACGACCAAGCTCCATCTTCGACATCTGGTCTCGAATCTGTCCACGTCCAGCTTCCAACAGAAGAGTTCAACTGAGGGATGAGTTCATAAAAACCTTTATTGGTGTCTTCAAACCGCCAAGCTTCCATCTGAGCTTGTTCTCTTAGGATATCGTAGGAAAACTCATAGTCTACGTCTTCGTCTCCAAGATTCCTCACATGAAACGGATGGAAGTTATTGTAAATATCGTCCCAATCTTGTCTGTCACCGTCATTATCTTCCCCTACAAAACCTTTAGATGAATGAAGAAAAAGCTTCCTAAATTGATAACCTGTGTTTTCGGCATCGCGGGTATGCCAAAACTGCATCCACGTACCAGTAGTAAATGTATTTAAATTTAACTGTTTTAGAAACTCGCTATCGTGAGTAAATACATGATAGTCGTTTTCATTTGTCCTTTTAGGTGTATTGTCCGGCATAATTATGCTCCTCCCGGTGGTTGTCTGTCTTCTGGGTTTTTCCTGTTTTGTGGCGGTGTTTGAACTTCATTTGGATCATTTGTATTTCTAGGAACCAAAGAAAGAAAATCTGTAATTGACTTTGAAATGAAATTACTTGCGTTTCGTTTAAAATCTTCTGCTTCGTCGCTAATGCCTAAAACCTCAGACATAGTATCTAAAGTACCAATAACAGCATTTGCTCCCCGTTTCACCAAATCTCCGTACCTTGCGACACTACCGTTAAAGTCAACAGGCTCACCCATATTCCATTTAGTTTTATTTACAATAAACTCGGTAGCAAGGTTTGTCTTGCCCTTCTCGAAATCACTAAAGTGGTTTTCAGTAGCCTTTAGCTGTTGCAGCAATTCGGCTCCGCCACCTTGCATGGCCGCTTGGTAAAAGTTTTTACTAGACAATGCTTTACCCATGCCTCGCCTAATTTCATTATTTCTCATGTCCTTTATTTTTTGTCTTTCCCTAGTCATCTGTGCTATGTTTCCTTCTTTTTGTTTCTGCAACTTTCCAAAGCTAGAAGTGTACAGGTCCATCTTTATTGTTGTGCTAATCTTTGTGTCGCTTACTCCAACATCAATAGAAGTAACAAGCGGACCACCCAACTTCAACGTTTTTGCCAAGCTAACACCGGTTGGAGCTTTGGGTATAACAAACCCTCCTCGCTCGGAAAACAGTAAAAGACTATTTGAGAACTGTGCCCTTAAATACCCAGCTTCGTTCATTAGCTGATATCCACCAAAATTCCAAGGTGCTAGGTTTTCATCTTGTTCAAATTCTATTTTGCCTCCAATATTTGAAACTCCGGGAGACTGCGTGTACGGGTCTATCGAGGCGTTTGAAAGCCAAGGGCCATACGATCTCTCCAAAGACATTAAAGGTATAGCTACCATGTCTGGATAAACTGGGGAAGGAGACTGTAGTGACAAACCATTTTGCAGCGACGACGTTGCTGCTAATTTTAAAGCTTGCTTTTGTGCGGCGATAGCGTCATTTATTTCGCCAATGGTGAATTCCTTTAAGTTTTCACATTTGCGTCCTACGCCGCCGTTTGTTATAACCGCAGGTTTATTAAACTCTTGAAGACCTTTTACCACATCTCTTGTTTGCAAATTATACATTGTGGCAGTAGCAACGGAATTATTTGAGTCACAGTATCTTATATCTAAAGTGGAAGTGACCATTCCGGGAAGTGTAACGAGAGCATAAACGTGATCAGACGCCTGTTGGGTTTTGAGAGAATTAACTAATAAAACATTCTCTCTATCTATACTCGCAATATCCCCGTCAAACCTTCCGAACGTAGCATTAGCGCCGATAGTTTGCTTATAAACAGCTTTTCCGTCTACGGCGCTTCTTCTGCTGTAATCTATAGTGTTTACAGTGGTATTGTCTCCTTCTGGCGTGTGCGGCGAGAAAACAGGTATAACCTTTCTAACTACCCCACTGGGAACAAGGCATTTAGATTCATCTTCTGGTGTGTCCGGATCATCATCAAGAGGGACTTTTATAATCTCCAGTTTAGGGACGGGAACCACAACCTTAAAGTCTCTTGCAAAAACTTTTGTTGGAACTATTGTCATTGGAGGAGGCATATAAAACTCCTCGTCCACAGTGCATTTTACAAAAGCTAAAGAAGGATTTTGTCTATCTAATAGTTTATTGTCTGATTTTCTTTGTTGGTATTGCTCCATAGACATTTTTTGGTCAGGATTTACATTATCGAGTTCTTCCATAACGTCTGGAGTAATAAAACCGAAAGAGTTAATACTCTGCTGACATAAACTATCTTTTGGTATTTTAGAGAAGTCATAAACATGGCTGTTGTCAAACCTAACATAACAGGACATTCTGTTGTTGTCACTCATGAGGTTTTTAGCGTCTAAGGGAGTCAGCGCATTTCTAAGATCTGCTGACATATTAGACTTTCTGTATTGATCAAAATCTCCGTCACTATAAAATGATGGATGCTGTTTAAATCCACGTAGTTCGTGATTTGCGAACCCTCCCTGTGGCTCAGGTTTGTAATTATATTCCCACTTGTCCGCGAACGGATTGTAGTTACACTTCAACGCCCCATTATTGTAACCGCGTTCAAAAGACGGTATGGACGTATTTCCTTTAGTAAAATCTAGATAATCTTCAAACGCATCGTCGAAACTAATTGAACCTTTAAGCTGTTGAAAAGTTGAAATCCAGTCGGTGCCTGTGTGGTAATAGTTTGCTGTAGCGGTAACGGGTAGCGGTTTAAAACCAAACGGCCCCGTCTTTATACTCTGGGCAGCAGGCGAATTTTCCCAAAAAGACACCTTATCGGTAAAGTGCATGTTGGTTTTTTTAGGTATTTTAACAAGGAATTTTTTGCCTAAATTTGCTTCAGCAATGCCCCTAATAAAGTCGTAAACCTTTTTTGCATTCTTCTCGCTATCTTTAGCCATTCTCCCTACATTTTTAATTAGTCTTTCATTATTTTTAATGGTGGTTCTTATTTCGGCTAGTATCGCTTGATCCGCCGCTTCGACTTGTTTAAACTGTTCTTCAATTTTTTTTGCAAATTCTTTAGCCTCAAATAATGCGAATTCTAAGTTCAAAAGGGCTTCTTGCATCTTCTCCATAGACTCTTTAGAGTTAGGATTGGATCGTGCCAGCTTTATCTGCAATCTTTTTAGTCGTAAATCATGTTCTATCTTTTTTATTGCCTCATCAGCTTCTTCCGAAACCATGCTGAAATAAGGTCCGTCTTTATCGGCTTTGTCTTTAATCCTTTGTATATTACTAACGATTTGTTGGCTAGCTCCCACAAGCTTTATTATGCCAGCTTCGGGTATACCTATTTTCTCGGCTCTTTTATAGTAAAGCGGATATCCATAAGGTGGAGAGCATGGACTAGCTGGATAACCATCGTCGCCCATATAGTTTTTGTCTGAACGCCAAACAGATCTAGGTACGGAAACTCCATAGTCTCCATCAAAACATACTTTTAATATTTCTTTGACTTCTCCGGAAAGTCCTGATTCATCTATATTTGCCTGTACGTCGGCTGGTACATGGGCGTCAAAAGTTTTTTCTGGACCTCGCAGTCTTCTCATCCACTGTTCATCATATTCAAGTAAAAATCTTTTCCACTGCTGGTAAGAAACCAAAGCCGCCCTGAGTTCTATTTCTGTAGCTATATAGTAATTACCAACACCAAACGCGTTGAGGGCGCTTGAGTCCAGACAAATTTGCTGGTAAGACCCAAACCCTTTTGGTATGGTCACTGCTTTATCGTTGCCTATAAAGCCATAAAACGGAATAACCTGTTGCTTAAGCATGGTTTCCAGTGACCACTTCTCTCTTTCTAGGAGGTGTATTTTACTGTTGAGACCATCTCGGTGTTTCCTCAACTCCACATCGTTTCTATCTTTATTGGTTGTAAAGTAGTACATGTCTACTTCTTGAGCACCAGTTACAAATTTATCTGTAGTTACATTGGAAAGCTCATATCCAAGATCTTGATTTTCTACTTCTACATCACTGTCTCTTAGATCATCTAAGAACGACTTGATTGCACCGGCAGTGGGGGGTTTACGTTTATCAATTGCATCAATACGTATGATACCGGCTATCATCTGAGATCTAAAGTCCGTCAGTGGATTAGAGGGATTAGAATAATTTTGTATAATGTCCTGATTAAAATCATACATGATCTTGCAGCTAGGGTGATCTATGACGGGCAATAGTGTCACAAATAGGTCGTGACTTATTACATCACAAAGCTCTTGAGCTAAAGACAGTAGGTCTATCTGATCAAACTCAAGGAAGTATGTCGGTGGTATAAGATCTAGTGGAATACCGCCAAAATCAACAACGTATTTGAAGCCTCTAAAGTCTATAGCGCCCCCATAACCGGCATCTTTATATTCTGTGGGTAGAAAGCCGTTATAATTCATAAGGGCTGCTAGTCCGTCTCTAACCCTGTACCAAGGCATACCTCTCTCGCTGCGTCTAGCGAAACCCTGACCGGTAATAGGAAATTTCTTTCCAAGTTGATCAGGAAACATTTCGTAGGGAGAGGCTGTAAAGAAGGTGCCTTCGTAAATCCCCTCAAAAGGGTTTAGAGCATCAAAGAAGTGGTAATTGTCGTCGCCTGTAAACGCAAAGCCCCCGGTGTTATGATTTATGACCTTGTTCACAGGGTTGATGGAAATTGCTTTTGCTTTTAATCCGTCTAAAAGAGGATCGCTAGGGTCATGCTCCAAGAAACCAAAAACATTAAGCAAATTTTTATTGTTATAGGTTGTTCCGCCATAGTTATTGAGTATAACTGTAGCGTTAGAGAGGATCTCTCTTGGGTCTGTGACCTGAAGGGAATAAAGCGGATCTCCGTTTTGCGCACCTCTGTTTTGCGTGTAAGTTTGTAAGATTCCACCGAAGGCAAGATGGTCTTTTCCTCTCCACTGAGTGTCATATTGCCAAAGTGGACTTTTATCGACCCACGTATTTTTTTGGTTGCTTTCTCCTTTGTTTTCTATTTTTCTAAGGTAGTGGTGTAATCCCGGTACTTTTTCTATTTCCCCTCTTGTTACCACCTCAACGAAGTCGGCTGGTGCCTGCAACGTGTCTCCATATTCTGGATATGTATCGTCGAAGGTCTTTCTGAAGGCCTGTTCTACAGTAGCTGGATTTGTACCAAATTTAAAAAACACAGGGGTTCCCACCGCTGGTGGAGAAAATTGATCTCCGGTAGATCCGTTATGATACGGGTCGTCTCCACTCCCAAGTTCTGTCAGATCGGAAATGTTGTACTCATCGTTGACAAGTTCAACAGAAAGTGTAGAAGCACTGTCACCAAAACCAGCATTTAAGCTGAAACTTCTGATTGAAGCTCCTAAGAAAGTTTGCTGAGGTATGCCCTCATTGCCCTCTGTCCAACCAGCATCTGAAAGAGATCCGTTTTTGCCTTGAGAAAGCACATGGTGAGAGGGCCAATCTAAGTCATATTGACCACTTGGTGGTATGATTCCTAATTTGTCTGACATTTCAATTCCTTAGTCTTAAGCATACGGATATGGATTAAACGGTATGGATATAGTATAGTCCGAAATGTAAGGTATGGTTGTATACTTTTCTTCGTTGTCGTCGTGTCCATGATGAATATAAGGCTGGAACAGGTTAAAGTCTACAGCTACAGATTTTGTTCCTGAGAGACTAAAACTACCCTTAACTCCGGAAAAACTAAATATTCCTGACTCATCTTCATTTACAAGGTCTAGGCGGGCATCTGAGCCGTAAGTGTTAACCACTCCAGATGTAAGCCACCACTCTTTACTGTGTCTGCCATCCCCAACAGTATACCCGGAAGAAGGGAATGGGTGGTTAATACCACTACCATCGTTAAGATCTTGCGAGTAATCATAGAAGTGTGACCAGCTTTCTATGTTCGCTATGGTTATACCATCATCTAGTTTACGAACCAGATTCAAGTTTCCTGAATCGGGGATCGGAAATACAGCGCTTGGGGGATACTTATAAGGTTCCGACATTATTTATCTAACTCGTATGTAAATGAAATGTTAAAACTATAAGTACCGGCCTTTGGGTTCCAGCTTTCTGATGGGGGTGAAATAAAGCACTTTCTGACTCCGGGTTCTTTCTGCGGGCTTACTTCTTTTAGAAGATTGGCTATTTGTGTCGCTGTAGGCTCTACGATGCTAGGTTTTTGTAAAATCAAAGGATTTCTTCCGGACCCATAAGGAACCTTAGTATAATCCATAACTAAACTCAGGGAAACATCCCTGCGATGCTCAGTTCTACCTCCTAAAAATTGTAATACTGGACCTGTTTTTCTCCCTATTACGGGAATAACAGCAAATACATCTCCGGGGTATGTGTCATTAATTTGTAAATCTTCTGAAACTACCCCTGATATTATATTAGTTGGTCTATTGTCAAATGACAACTGATAAGTTAAAGTTCCTGCAAATTTATTAGTGCCAATTGTTACTGAGTTTGGTTGACTGTTCAGAGGCACCGCAACCATATTATTTGCGCGTTTGTATATTTGACTGCCAACGCCGAAAAAGCCGGAAAGTGCTACTTCATTATATTTTGCTAGTGCGTTGTCATAAGCTGACGAAGCCTTTTCGCCTCCGCCTAGAATCGAGCGATCATCACTTCCTCCGTTTATAGTACCGCTAGGGCTAAACGTAGACAAACCTTTAATGTTTCCGTCAACTGATACTGTCACAAACGGACTGCTAGTTGACGAATTAATATTCATGGTGTAATTTTCGTAAGCTATACCGCTAGACAAAAACCAGTTTTCTGTAACAGAATAGCTACCATCGGCTTCGCTAAGGTTTTCTGTTCTTACGAGATTATAACCGCCATATTTATTAATTAAGTCGAGCGTGCCGCTACCTATTATTTCTACACCACCCGCTGTTGGAAATTTATTTGGGTACGCGTCGGTGGCTCCTCTGCTTAGACGATTAGTAACAAACTTCCTTGCTGACTCCCAAGCGGGAATTTTTTCTGGCTTCTGACCCTCTTTGTGCATAAAGTGTGTCTTACCAGTAGCATTTATTGAGTGCGCAATTCTATAGGATCTAGGGGCGATAATTTCGTTTTCTGCGTCAATAACCTCGCCTTGTTGGTCGTCAACCTCGATGGTCCAACTTTCGCTGTAGTTTTGTATAAACGCACCACTAAGAGCAACAACCAAGTTTTCTTCAGTTCCCGCTATTGTGTTTCTATCTTGTCGGCTAGAAAAATCTCCTTGCCCAACCCCGCTGCCTATCGGTATCAACGTACCGTCTAGGTCAGGTAAAGTACCAGCAGCTTCTGGGTGAAGTAGGATATCTGCCTCTAGAGTAATTGTAAAATCAGATCTAAGAACATACGGCCCTTCTGAAAAGTTTATGCTAGTAACTCTTGGGTAACAAACAATGGCCGGTAAATCTTCGCGGATATCTGTGATCTCAACTCTCTGTCCATCCTGAGCAAACAGAGCTTTAAGCGCCCTTTGTTTACTGAGTAAAGCTGTGGCGGAGTCCTCCATTGGGACAATCTGCTGCGGAGGTCTGTTTATCCCCGTATGAGATCTATTACTGTCAAAAGCGTTGTAAGGCCCAACGTGGGTGGGTTCAAGATTGCCCGCCCCAAAGCTGCCAGCATCACGGAACGGATATGGAGCATCAAACACTCCACCTTGCGTAGAAGTACTATCTAATGCGTATGGAGAACCCTCGTCTGGAAGAAGCGAGCCGGTTAAATTGATTGTGTAAGTAACTCCAAAAGTTTCCCCAGCACCGTCCTTTAGTATATTTGTATTTATACTAATAAGCGGTGTAGGTCTGATTGTACACTCTTGTGCTGGATCGTTTTGATATCTTACTCTGATTGGCATTACTTACCCCTAACTCTTAAATTGAGATTTTCCGTAGTTTGAGTGCTAGCGACATTTAAGTTCAAGATTCCGCTGGAAGCTCCACTTGGGGCGGAAATGAACATTGGGAAGTCTCCGCTAGGTATCCCACTAGCACCAACAGTCCTTAAATTCATATTATTATACACATCTGCGGACGCTGCACCCGATAACATCAGGTTCATTACCCCGCTATTGTCAGCGGCCCCACCAGAGGCTATCAAGCTCATAGAGGCAAATGTTGGATCTCCTCCTGCGTAGTCTCCTATTACTGATTCTACAAAAGGTCTGTGAGCAACAAAGCCTTTAACTGAAGGGTCAAACCCTGAAGCTTCGATGTATATATCTCCGTATGGATTACTGAACACAATACCAGATGTATAGTACGTTTGAGGTTTACCTGTTGTGTTTTGATAAACCCTGTTGAGTAGCATGTTCTGTCCATCCTCAGTTTTGGCTCCAAATATCTTAACGTCTATCCAGCTTCCTGAGTTTGGAATTGTTGGTTGTTGCTCTCTAAGCATTGCGTCGTAAGTAAATGCTGCGCCCGCTTCAGTTACACCGCTAGATATGTGATTACCGCTAGTTGGGTGTCCGTGGAATGGAGCGCCGACAGCTAACGTGTAATCACTGTCTCCTCTTTCAGATCTAAACAAAGATACAGATCGTCCGAACTTATCATTGTCGTTTCCGCTAGCCGCCAAGTTTGAGCCAACAAACCTACTTCCCGAACCGGTATGATGTCCGTGAGCGACAAGCTTTTCACCGTAAATCCAAGCCTTCTCTCTTGTCTGCCAGTTTACAAAGCTGTGTCTGTAGTTAAATACCGCACCTCTGTTCAGGACAACAGTTCCACTACCACTAAACCTTGTTCTGTTTCCAGAATCACCCAAGTCAAAATACTGATGAAGAGGAATGTCAAATTCTGGGTTGAAGCTCTTCCTCTGGAAGGCTGTGTTTAGATCGTTGGCAACAACAGCTCCACTATAAATGTGATCGTGCAGCGTTTCAAAGTCGTGATTAGGAGCGCCAATAGCGACCATGTCTGCATCAATCGCTACAGAGTATCCAAACTGGTCTCCTCTTCCTGCGTGACTAGAAACGAAGTCAGCATTCAAGTCGTGATTTCCGTAAACGTTTTGTAAGTGAGAAACTGTACAATTGTCGATACCTATATTTATACTGCTTGGTTTGATTTTTTGTATGAACTCCCAAGGAAGCTTTTCGCTAACTACATTCTCTCCACTGTTTGTTCTTTCAAAGTAGAATGCCGCCCCAGCTCCACCATTCTGACTTACTGAAATTCCCGATCTAAATGGATCGTTCTGAATTTCGTGCCACTGCACAATACCGCTCGTGCCACTAGCCACGTTTTCCGTGATAAAGCCGTTGAATGGGGTTCCTACAATAAGTTTGTCATTTGAAAGATCAAGCGAGAAACCAAACAAGTCACCAGCGCATCCTGATGTATAGTAATCAAAGTCTAAATAATCCCTACCGTGATCAACTTTCATTAGCTCATTGATTCCACCTCTGCGATCAGCATCAATCAGGAAGTCTTTATCTACTCCATCTACCGTATAAGCTCCTCTACCCAAGAAATCTCCACTAAATCTTGGGAAGTGTGCGAGGTTGGGGTACACATTCTGCGTAAAGTGTTTGACTTCTGCTGCTATCTGCTCTGCCGTTGGGGGATTCTTTGGCCTGTAAACATCCGCAGGATGGAAGGTGTCCTCATCATCATAATATTTACTTACATCTGTTGTTGCTCCACCGCCATACAGAGGGGGTACTGTGTTATTTACAAGTTTAGCTGCGTAGTACTTACCAGCACTGCCCCTTTCTGGAGCGCGTAGCTTTTGAGTAAATTGGAACTGTCGGTTAGAGCTTGCTACATCAAAATCAAAGCCTAGATCTCTTTTGCTACGTTTCTCTGGGCTGACAGGGTACAAGCTCCTAATGAAAGCTTGATTTTCTCCAACTGAGTCATTTCTGTAATGTGGACACTGACCTTGAATCATTGTAGAGTCTGACAACAACACAATTTTAGATCTTCTAAAGCCATTTTTACCAGCGGTGAAATGCTCGAATTCTTCTGCGGCTACAACTGGGCCGTCTTGAATTTCTTCTTCACCTCTTGGTGGGCAGCATTTCTCATCTGGACACGGTGGAGCGTCAGGGTTACAGTATTCTTCGCTAAGATGTTTTATAGGTCTAAACTCTCCGGGGATAACTCCACTAGAAGCTGGAATCGTTGTGCATTTTTCCCAACAGTCTTCGCCTATCTGTCTTCGCTTTCTTGTTCTCTTTGTTGTTACCTTTGTTTCTATAGGCAGAGGAAAACCGGAAACACCAATAACCCTTACGGTTTGCGGTAAGCCAAACTCTTCTGGGTCGTGCTTAGGATTTGAGATACCACCTCCGTTAAGACTGATTCTATTGGTGTCAAATCCAATTTTCATTTTACCCGTCTTGTTAGCTCTTACGTCAAGATATGCACTTTCAGGTGTTGCGACATCTGTCTGCACAAGACCTATTCCTTGGTCAGGCTGAGTGCTATCTTGATCGTTGTTGAAGTATCTTCTCCAGCCATCGGTTAAGTCTTCTACCGGAGTACAGTCGGCATCGTATACTTCTTCCACGTATGCGTCAATTGGGTATTTCTCGTTCTTGGTTTCTGATACCCAGCTAACAAATATTCTGTAGCCAGAACCGGCCTCAACATCAAACTGACCCTCTGCTTCGCCGTTGATGTACCATGTATGATTATTAGATACTACAGGACACTTGTCTCTGATAGGACTGTTGTACCAAATAAGCTTTGTGAAATCTCCACCGCCAGAAATAGGTATAAAGTCGAATTCAGTTTGACCAAAGTTAGAACTTTCAGTGTTGCTTCCGTCCCATCTTAGCGAAACTTTTTGCGCAGAAGTTCTTTCTTTTGAATTGTAATTATTTTTCCAACCATAACCAGTATCACAACCTGCAAATATATCCGAATCTTCTGCTATTTTTTGTGTTGGCTCTGGTACAGTTTCGGAGTCATAAGGGCAGCACTCTTCTTTGTTAGAAACTTCTACACTGCTATCGCCGGGGCAAACAGCATAGTCGCCTTCACATGGTCTAGAAAACGGTCTGCTACTTAGCCCAAGTTTTTCACAGATTACAGATACATTATTGGCATATTTTTGACGTTTATTTGAGTCCCATGCTGAATATGTAATAACAAGCTTTTTGTCGTTATTCTTTAACCAGTTTGACAGTACGGATATGTCGTCATCGCTAGGCACTCCATCTGGATTAGCTATCCATACCGTGTCTGTTGTTTTAACGGCATCAATATCAGTTCCAGCTGGATACACACCATTTTCCGTTACCTCAAAACCAAAGGCTTCTAATTTAGAACCAAGGATGGAGTCTCCGTAGGCGTCGGCAAATGAGCTTCGTTTTGTCCAACCTCCAAGCTGCACAAGGTGTCCGGGCGAAGAGCAATCCTTCTTGGCTATATTGGTGTAGAATACTATGTTCTGGTCACTGTTTCCTCCAGAGTCTTCAGTACCTCCGCCGTCAGCAAAGCTAAGGTTATTCTCTCCGTTTGTAGACGCTATAATAAATACCCTGTTATTTCCATCTACGTCGTTACCTTCGGAGTCTTGGTAGATATAGGACTCCTCAACCGCCAAAACGGATTCTGTTGATATAACTGGATATTTGTAGGTGATCTTAACGTCTTCCCTGACTGTACCAACACCCTTAATAATAGCATCTCTACCATTTTCTGGCTGTGGATCTATAAACCCACCTTTGTTTTCGGTAACATCAAACTCGTCGAATATACCAACAACGTTGTCTATTCCGTCCCCTGAAGCGGAAAATTTTATGTCTAACAAATGATCTTCGGCAAACTCACAGGTAGTGACATTCTTCTCTTCAAAGTAGTATTCCCAGATTGGGTCGCATCCAGTTTCACAGAATGTTTCTTCTGGTATAAACCAGTACTGGTCTGGTAGCCATTCTGCTGCTGTTAGAATTGGAACAATGTCTTCGTATGGTCTGTTGATATACGGTTTTGGGCTTTCGGGATAGTCCTTGCAAGCTTGAGCATTGTTTGGGTTTGCAAAATGAAAAGGCCAGTTTGTCTTATACTTAATTTTACTGTTTTGAGTAGCACACTCGCTTTTCCACTGCGCTCTTAAATCGCCAAAGTGTTTTATTGGCATGTTGCACACGTCGCTATTTAGCTTGTCACATGGAGAAGATATTGCTAAGTCCTCTAGTCCTATGTCTGAAAGGTCAATAACAATCTTACCAACACCCTTAGCGAACATATCTGGTGCTTGAATTGTAGAATCAAACGTCTCAGTGTGAGCTTTCTCAGGAACAAAAGATTTTGTTATGTTGAATCTATCATCTACGGTGTTTTCATCATTTACGCATCCGTCTGCATCTTGGAATCGGTTGCCCGCGCCGTTGAGTGATTCATACTTAGTATCAGCAGCTACAACCCTCATTCGCGAGTCAAGCTTCTCCAGAATCTTATTTACTATGTCGTTGGACTCTCTATATAACCCGTCTTCTTCCCAAAGCGGATCGTTTCCTACTAATACTAAAGTTCTGTCACCTAAAGCTAACCAGTTTTTAATATTGTCTATAACTTCATCACTGGTAGCATCAAGCTCTGGAGTAATGATAAACGCCAACCCAACATCTCTAGGTATCTCAATTTCAGAGAAGTCCATTCTTCTGAACGGAATTTTATCTGGAGCAAAGTAATCTGGCATCCTGTCATAGTATCCCTCTTCCCTTAGTTCTGGGTGAACAGATCTATCTAAGTTACCAAATCTAGTGAACTCAACAGCACCGCTGTGGGGTACATACACCTTTGACTCAAACATGCGAACCGCACCAGCGTTAGTGAACGACGCAAATCTTTCGCTTGAGCTTTTTGTGTACCATACGTTTGTATCTTCAAACATATTGGTAGAGTCTGTTGGCGCTCCAAAGGCCACCACATCACCATTGTCGCTCACCGATGTGCTGTAGCCTAATCGGGATGTTCCAGCAAACGTATTTGCAATAAAGCCCCAAGTACCAGTAGAGGAAATATCACTATATTTATAGTTATATATTGGTTTGTAGAGTTGAATAGGTTCTTGACTCTCACTTAACCAGAAATTCTTATCTGTTCTTAGCCAGAATTTATTGGTGTGTGATAGTTCATGATAAGTTTGCTTCTGCGCAACGTCAGTGCCCGACTGACCCACAAGTTCTATGTATCTATTGAGTGGAATGTCTAGATTTCTGTAGTCCAACCATCCACTAATGTTATTATACATTCTTGTGTTTTCAGCATCCTGTCTCTCAAACACCTCACATGGAACATCGGTAAAGGGTGAGCCTATTGATACAATAGATGTGTCTTTACTTATACCAACGGAATGACCAAACCTATCGTTGTATTCGACACCTCCCAGATAGTCATCGTAATCACCAGTGTTATCTTCATTAGTTTGTATATCTCTTTCGCTGTATGGTATAATTTCCTGAACGCAGTTAAACTTGCCGCTTTCTCTTTCAAAGATAAATACTCGACCGCCAGAGGCCGGTGGGATTTGAAACTCGTTGGCGTTAGATTTAGCCCATATCTGACCAACACCGCTAGTAACAACACTTAAAACTGGGAAGCCAGTATTTTTAAGATTTGTGTTTATAAGATATCCAGAATCTAGCGTGTTGTTGATAAGGTTTTTGGTTACTAGTTCCCATTTCTCAGCTACGCCTGTTTCAATTTTAACGTGTCCTGAGATTGCTGTTGGCACTTCTGGGTTAACTGCACCACTAGCAAACGCATATTCTTCATAGAAGTCAACAAAGTCGTTCATAACGTCTTCGTCCGTGTCTGGCATTTGGAACGCATCGCCAAAGCCTGTACTATGGCTTTCGTCTTTGAATATACCTAAGATCGGGGGTACGCCGCTATGTGGCTGATAGCTAGCTGGAGTTGGGAACATGTCTTTAAACGCATCGACAATACCACTATACATTAGATTGTAGACATCTCTTACGCCACTACCTTGGGCTTCAAGACTCTTGACAAGATCAGTATCGTCTACTCTTGGTATGTAATGATGTCTGAAGAAGTGTTTGTACTTCTCAGGCATAGCTGGCTTATCCTCATCGTGGTACGAAAGCTGCAACACAATGGTTTTTACATCAAGTCTAGCTTGGAATTCTTGAGGAGTTTTAGCGTTCCAAGGAGCAGAGAAATACTTGTATAAATGCTCCCAGCGTCTGCCTGCATTTCCTATTCCCTTTATCTTACCGTCGTTGTAGTCAAATTTATCAACGAGTACGATTGCTCCGACTTTTATTCCGGAAGATACTATCTCGGGGAACTGCCTTGACCATCCGGCAAACGGCGCTCCTGCAACAATCGTTTCTCTTTCTCCAGATACTCCTACGTCGAGAGAGCTGCCAAGTTTTCTACCTTCTTGACCTATATCCCACTTCTGGCCGGAGATGCTAAACTGGTCAAACCTGAGTACATTTTGAACAACCTCACTAACGTAGTCTCTTCTAAATCCAGATGGCAGCATCAGCTTGTCTTCCATTTTCCAAGCCGCTTTTTCGCCAGCTACATCTTCGTCTCTTCTGTAGAGGAATAGACAACCTGCATCGGGTATCGCATATCCAGATGCGTCTTCTACTTCTATTTTGGGCGAGGAAATAACCATTAAGTCGTCTGTTACGGCGACTCTTTCTCCGTAGTTATCAAATTCATTTCTTCCAGAATCAGGTGTGATAGATGCGTCACCGCTCATGTATGGGTAGTCACCTATAAGCTTTGCTCCGGAGTAGACAATATCTGTATCGCAGTCACCGTCGCCTTGATCTCCACCCCTCCAGTTAGGACCGCAAGTTCCGTATTCCCACTCTTCAAAATCTCTAGGAACTTTAATAGATTCTGTTGAGCCAGTAGTAATCTTTAACGTACTCTGGTACGCAGAGTTTGGAACTAGCCCTGTGTATTTTCTAAAGCCGTAGTAATTTCCACTATATCCATAGCCGCCCTCGAAGTTTATAGCCCCAGAGTTTGTGTATGTCTCAACCGCTCGGAATATTCCTCCGTCGTTACAAGTTTCTGGTCTCCAAATAGTTTCGTCGGTAACAAGCGCTTTGTCTATTGCTTTTCTTGGACTATCACTATCACAAGATCCATAGCCTATGAGGTCTACGCCTCTTATTTCATTTCCAACGTCTATTGCTGCAAACGCGTTGTCTCTTTGGTCTATTCCAACGCCATAGTTTTTGTTGTACCATCTTAGATAAACTGAGCCAACCCCACCGTAGTTCGGGATATACAAATTCATACCAAGTTTGGTTACAGAAGAATCGCCCTCGCCAGTGGTTGATTCGGAATTTGCTATACTTGTTTTGCTGTCATCTCCATAGACAGTTAAGTTTAATGTACCAGATGTAGTAAACTGGTCATTCATTATAAATAGAGGTATTTTTACTTCGGGAGATATATCAACAAGTGGCGCTGACCCAAGTATGTATACCGGCAGTTCAGCAGGATCGGCACTAACAGATCCGCCAGACAGTTCGTTGTGCATTCTCAATCGTAGGGACGTAAACATTCCTCCGTCTACGCCGCTGTGGGAAAATACGTTGAGAGGCAGTAGTTGTCCGCTAGGAGTATCTACTAATCCATCATTCACAACCGTAAGGGGGACTTCAACGGCAGATGTTCCATTTCCATTAGTTATGAGATTAAATGAACCCGAACCGTCTACAATAACATCGCAACAACCTTTTGTGAACAGTGACATTCCGGGAGGATTCCAAGAGCCGTCAGCAACACCAATAGCAATGGCGTGCAAGCTCATGGTTGATTCCGACCTAAAGTTACCACTAGTATTAAGCTGGAAGCCTGACTCGTGGATCAATACGGGACCAAATGTATTTAAGTTTAGTACACCGCTATCTTCAGGTGGCTCGGAAAGTGCATGAAGGTTGATGGAGGCTGTAACTGTGTCAGTACAACCACTAGCGAATAAGTTAAAGTTCCCAGAGTCAGAAACACAGGTAACAAATGCGTCATCCATTCTAACATGGGCGCTGTGAACGTCGATATTAGAGTCAAACGGACCACCAGACGGATACACCAAGTCGTATTGCAAGAACATATCATCCACGTCTTGCGAATAATACTTTTCTGTAAACTCTGTGAGTCTAGGCTCTTGAGGGAATAACGCCCATTGTTCTGAATCGTCTGTTAGGTTTTGGTAATCAAATTTACTACTGAGCTTCATCATGCAGCTTGAAGGATCTACATAGTGAATAGCCCTGTTTATCAGTCCCCAGTTTGACTCGTTAGGAGTCCAATAGGGTTCTTTCTTCTTGGTGTAAAGGCTAACAACAAGCCTTGGTCCTGAGAAGTGATCCTGATGCGAGTGTTTATGCTCAGAGCATAAGTGGAAAGTAGTGGGTTGACATTCAGGCCACTCTATTGTCCCACTAGATCTATGCTCTATAATTGTGTCTACAACTAAGGCTTCGTCGGCAAACACATATCCATGAGGTAAATCTTTGGTTATTCTTTTGGCTACAGAATGGAAATTGTCAGTAGTATCGCTTAGGTGGAATCTTAGGAAGTCATTTTCTATCTGCGTATGATAAGATACACCGCTACTAACTGTAGAAGGCCAAGATGTCAGATCTATATCATCTTGATTTTGGTATGGAACACCGCTACTTCTGAGGTGGAAGCTAATTAAGTCTTTACCTGTTCTCTTTCCGGGTCTGCTCGACAGGCTGGCGAATCCTATGCCAAATTCACAGCTCTGGAAGCCACCTAGATTCCAATCGGCATAAGTATCTTCGTTGACGTAATCCCAGAGTTTATAAGTGTCGTTATCACTAGGTTCTCCCGGCTCAAAGAACTTGACTCTGTGGTTTTCTAGGAACTTTTGGGCAGTAACCTGCTTGTAGGTAGCGTCTGCATTTGTCTGTACAATATTAGTACCAGAGCCATATACGCCACTAGTATAAGTGGAGATACCAAACTCTGATAACAGCATGTTCATACCAACGCCAGAACCATCGGAGTGGCCGACAATCAAGTCAGCATTGTTGGCGTGTTTTGTAAACTCTGATGAAGAAGCACGTAAGGTATTCCAGACCCCAGAATATAATTCATTATCTGTATAGAGTTTTAGTTTTTCACTCTCGTGGTCATTATATGTTAGTATAACAGAAAGTGGGAATTGATATCCGCTGTATTTTACTGTGTCTTTGACACTCACTACGGTGCCATCCGTGGCTTTAGCATACCCGCAAAGGTAGCCATCGTCGTATCCTAACGCAAAGTCCATATCTGATGGTGAGGACCACTTAGAGAAGAGAACTCCAGATTGGAACAGGTCGTAGCTTGTGCCGGAAACGTCTACATCTGGTGTGAATCTTGCAAAAACAGAGAATCCGCCAGACGCATCAACGTTTCCAAAGTTAATATTTTTATTGTGGCCGGATACCCTAACAATGTTATCAAAAGCGTCGGCAATGCGCCCGTAAAGCTCGTGATCGCTGAAGTCGTGAGAAAGCGACGAGGATGTCAATGCGGTCCAGTCGCTTGTTCTGTAACTGCTCGTGTGTGAAGGAGCATTGGAGTCAAAGATATTTTGAGTCTTAAATCTCCATCCAACATTTTTATATCTCTCTGGTGTAACATTGAACAGCCCACTGACTCCGCCATATCCATCACCCAGCGTTCTAGACTTAACATACTTACCTTCTACATAATCAAAGTTGTAGAACCCTGACAGGAACGGGAACTCAAGAAGTGGATTGTTGAACCCAAAGCTAAATTGATCTGTGTCAAACGGACCTTGTACAGTTCCCTCTAAACCTCTCCATCTTCTAGAGTAATTGCTCTTGATGCTAGATGGGGTAGTGTAAGCATGAGGAATATTCTGTATAGTAGATAATGGGCTATAACCAGAACCAGCATTAATTATACTATCATTTGACTGCTTTGTCGTTGGGAATATCTTACCTTCACTTCTGCCGTCTTGTATCTTGCCTAAGCACTCACCGCCCTGAACACTGAGTTTAAGTGCGGCCTGTGGAGCGTAGCGAACAAGTAGGTGGGCGCTGGCGATTGCCGCACCGCTCGGTAGTGGGTAGATGTCTAGGAACAAATGTTCAAGCATAGAGCTTACATTATAATTTCTAGATAATCCAACTTCTATGTCGTCTGGGTATATTTTTAATGGTACTTCATAGTCTGCAAACTCAGTAGTATTAACTATTGGGTAATTAGTCAGGGAGTAGTGGTCGCCACCTAAGTTGCCGCTACTCTCAAGGTATTTTTCTCTTTCGGATATGCTTCTTGTTGATAGGGCTAGGTCATCGTCACTAGCATCAAAACCTGATATTACTGGGTGTGTTCCATCACTAGATATAATATTATCGTTAATCTGTACGGAATTTGGATTTTGCAAGAATCCACTAGGAGCTTTGGTTACGTTCAGGAGTTTGTCATCGCTCCAGCCCACAACGTCTAACACGAAGTCTCGCGTTCCAGCAGCTTTTTTGGCTTTAATTTTGAGTGTTATAGACTCAATTTCTAAATAGTTATCATCGAACCCTGCTGGAGACTTGGTTTCGGTGTTGAACGCTCCACTGGGGTTGAACCAGATGGGGCAGTTATTCTGATCAAAGGCACAATTAAATGCGCCCTTCACAATTTCATTTACTTCACCTCTACCGTAGCCAAACTTTATTATCATTTTGCCGGAGTCGTAGTGAGGTCCGGTAGTATGCAGTTCAGCGTAATCTAATTCAGAATCTATCTGTAAAGCTTTGACAATTTGTTCTGAGCCGCAAATGTCTAAGTTATTGCCAAGGACTAAATCTGTAGGCTGGTTTTTGTGATTCCAAACGCTGCTGACCGCTGGCCACACGCCACTGTTGTTGGCGTCGGCAAGGCTAAAGAAAGACGGTAAAATTTTCTTTTCAAGTCTTCTACCCTTGGAAGGAACATCTAAGAACAAGTTAAAGTAGTCTTCTCTTCTTGGGCCTGTTCTTTCGCTTAACCAAACACCTCCGCTATTGCATATTTCAACCGCAGAAATTCTAAGAGCTTTTGTTGGATTAATTAAAGACTGGTCTTGTGTAGCTAGTGGTGCGCCGTCTAATGCTAAATAGTCATCCTCAGTAGCATAAGTGGTGTGCATCACATAATCTTCTTCAAATCCGTGATCAAAGCCGGTGTCGAAGGCGTCATCTCTTGGGGTAGCCTTGACATCAAAAGATATCTGATATCCACTTATATTGTGAGTATGTGGCTGGCTTCTTCTTTGCCAGTCATGCTGGTCAAATATATTAAACGTCGGAGAAAGGGAGTATGTAGCGAAGTTGCCAAACGTATTTTCGTTAGAGTAATCTACGTCTCCCAGCAGAGTTATGTCTTCATACTGAACCATCAAGTTTCCAGACGGGTCCAAAAACTTTACATTTTTTATCTCGTATAATGGGGGAATTTTAGATTCGTAATTAGAGAGAGGTGCGGAAGCCCTAATTCTAAAGTGTGTGTTGTCTGGTCGTATATGAAGGTTTGTTAATTCGGCCCTGTATTGAAATACGCCTTCGGTGTGGAAGCTATTTGGAGTAATCCAAGATTCTGCGTCGTTGGATATTACGGAACCCTGACCTCCGTGCTTGTGGTAATCATCACCAAGTATGACTCCTTCATCAATGCTGGAATATAGATTTCCGCTCTCTATGTTTCTGTCTACAAACCCTAACATACCGGCGTCTATTTCTAA
>Ga0181590_10001229_pt1 | contig 21813 bp, 10 predicted proteins | sample 071ome_34_FD_132446 | JGI IMG/M metagenome (GOLD analysis project Ga0181590, IMG submission 132446) | Coastal salt marsh microbial communities from the Groves Creek Marsh, Skidaway Island, Georgia - 071411BT metaG (megahit assembly) | ecosystem: Environmental > Aquatic > Marine > Intertidal...
TAGTTTGTCTGAACCGCCAACTCTAACATTAATAATACCGTTGTAATAATCATCTCTCTCTAATACACGGCGGTCAAACTGTTCTCTTGCCTCTATGTAGGACATTTCTCCACGGCCTTTGCATAGGTATAGTATTTCTCTTGTGAAGTTTTCTGGGCCTAGTTTGTCTACGTCTGCTTGTAATCTGTCTGACGATCCCCAATAGTCGCGCCAGTCTGATTCTTTGTAGCCTCTGCGTTTGTTTTTCTTGCCTTTTAGTGGTGGCTTGGTTGTTTTAAACTTTGCTAGTTTCTTGCCTACGTATTTTTGCCCAGTGGTAAGATTGGTTATGAGATAAACAAAGCCTTCATACTCGTCTGGTATTGTGTCAATTGTTTTGCCTTCATAAATCCATTGCATGAACTTACTTATAGATGCCTAGTTATTTTCTGTATCTTTTTTGGTTTGATGCTTTTCGTGTATTTCTTCCATGCGAATTTTAGCAAGACTACGTATTTCTCTTAACCATCGCCTTGCTTCTCTATGCGTTCTTACACTATTTCTTGCTTCAAACTTTTCGTTTGCCTTAAAATACTGCATGTATGCTTTTGTTAATTTGTCATGTATATCGTCGTCAATCATTGTTCTAAAATGTCTATGTCATTAGCGTATGACGTAAACCCATTCTCCTTTACAACTTTAAGAACATGGTTTACTCTACCTACTAATTCGTCTTTGTGGCTAATAAGGTAAACGTTTTTATCACGCTCTCTGCCCATCTTTTTCAAAACTCCTAAGGCATTTTCTACTCCTGCGGTATCCATGCCACTGTCAATAAGCTCGTCGATAAACAATAGATTAATGTTTTGATACAAACTTTCCCAAACATCACGGAATGCAAAGCTCATGCCTAGTATTAGCCTATTTCGTTCGCCTCTTGACAGATTATCAAAATCTAAGTCTTGTCCTAGTTGTGTAATTTCAACATTTAGATCATTCTGAAACACAACTTGATGTGGTAAACCTAGTTTATCAAGATAATAAGTTAGTCTATTGTTTAGATATGCTAAATTTTGGTCAATAATCTTTTTGCGAATAAAACTATCTTTATTTGTAAGCAGTTTTAACAAGAATTCTTGATGCTCTTTGAAACTTGTAAGATTGTTAACAGGTCCCCAGTCAATATCTTGTATTGCAGTACTAGTTAAGTCGTCTATTTGCTCTTGATATGGGTCTTTTTCAACTTGTTTAGCTTGAAGCGTTTGTTTTAAACTGTCAACATTTTGTCTATGTTCGTATGCTTCTTTTGCAGTTTCATAAAAAGTTGTAGGTTTTCCATTAATTTCGCCTATATCTTCTAAACCTTTAAGTACATCTTTTAATTTTTCAGCAACTTCTGTTTGATAAGCCATTGCATCGTTAAGTTCTTTTGTTTTTCTTAACTCAATTTCTGCTTTTTTGTCGTCATGCAGTGCTTGTCCACAAGTATAACAAGTTGCATCTTCAAGATTTACGATGTCTTTTTTGGCTTTTTCAACGCTCTTATCAGCACGTAACAGTGCAGAGTCTAATGTGCTTTTTTCTTTATTAAGAGCCAAAATTGCTGCATTTAATTCGTTCCAATTTTGTAATTTTTCGTGTGTTTCTAGCTCTATTTCGATGTCTAGTTTTTCTAACTGAGAAATACCTTGAGATAATTTTTCGCAATCTTGTTTTTGTTTAGATTGCCATGCACGTTGTCTACCTTCAAGAGTATTAATACTTTCTTTAATTTTTTCATTAGCACTTTGAATAGCATTTATTTTATGTGTTTCTTCTGTGATTGCTTCTTTTGTAACACGTATTTGCTCTTTTAGTGTTTCTGCTTTTTCTGTTAATATAGTAATACCAAGAAGCTGTTCGATAATACCTCTTTGATCATTAGCTCTAAGATTTAAAAAAGGTTCTGTATATGTGTTTAGTGCAACAATGTGCTTAAACATATCGTGACTCATATCAAGCAAGTTGTTAATATATTCCTGAGTTTTACGACTATCGCCTTGACTTTCGTCTGTCATTTCTTGTTCTTGATCATTGATATAAAACTTTAAGATGTTAGGAGAACGACCTCGCTCAATCCTATAATCCTGTCCGTCTTTTTCAAAGTGTAAGGTGACCAACATACCTTTAGAATTTGTCTTATTGATAAGATTATTCCGCTTGATGTTGGTCAGTGCTTGGCCGTACAGTGCGTAAGATAATGCATTGATTATGGTTGTTTTGCCTGTACCGTTTCGTGAGCCAGAATCGTCACCTCCTTGATCGAGATTTTCACCAAGCACAAGTGTGAGTTGCTCTCGGTTAAAATCAACCGCTTGAGTTTGATTACCCACACTCATAAAGTTTTTTACTGTTAAATCTTTTATTTTTATCATAGCTCGTTATAAATGTCCAATAGCATCTTTTTATCAAAGTTGTCTGTATCTAATGCAGAAATTTCTCCTGCAACAATTTGATCTACACTTTCAAATTGTTGTATGTCTAATTCTGTTGTAATCTCTTCAATTTGTTTTTGTGGTATGAGACTTATTTCTCTACAGTTGTGTTGCCCTATATAATTTTCTTTGATAAACTGTGCTTCTTCGTAGCTTATAGGAACATCAATAGTAACACGCAAATACATCTTAGGTTTAATTATGTCAGCGTCTGGATCTAGCAACTTGCTTAATGAAGTTGTGCGATACTTTGGACAGTTCCACCAGTTGATATATTCTGGCTCTGCATTATTTTCTCTATCAAGAATCATCATACCACGTTCGTCGTCCCATGCATCTGCATAGTTGTGAGGAAATGCGTTACCTATGTAGTGTATCTTACCTTGTACTTGACGTTTGTGAAAATGTCCTGAAAATACATATTCTTGATGTTTAAAATGTTCTACACGCAAATCTCCGTGTTCGGGCATTTGCACCATAGCATTCATATAAAAATGGGGAAGTTCGAAATGACCAAACATGTATTTGGCCTTACATTTTTGTATCTTTTTCCATTCGTCGCCTACTAACCAAGGAACAAGTGCTACATCGTCAATTTCGGTAAACTTGTCTACAACGGTAATGCCAGGAATATGTCTTGCAAATTCTGTAGACGTTACATCACGTTTGTCTTTGTAGTACAAATCGTGATTTCCGACAAACATATAAAACTTGTCAAATGCTTTACCTAGTTTTTCAAGGCTACGAATAGTTGCATCCATAGTAGTAAGGTTAAGACTGTTACGATTGTGATGCCAGTCACCACAAAAGATACCAGTTTCGCAACCATTTGCTTGTGCTTGCTCGATAAACCAATCTACAAATTCTTCACAATCTTCGTTGTGTATACGACTGTTGCCTTTTAAACCAAAATGTATGTCAGTGAATACTGCTGCTTTCCTAAACAAGATATTTTACCTCTATTCTTACTGTACAATAATAACAGGTTTTTTGATGCTAGTCAACTGATTTTTTTGACATTTCTGCCTCTCTTTTTTGAGAAGCTTCCCATTCTCCGGCATGTTGTCTTGTATAGCTAGGATTTAATCCGTTTTGTTCGAGTATATCATCTCTGATGTTTTGATTGCGTTTTTCAATATTGATAACACGTACAAATGAGTTAGTGACAGCGGCTGTGTAGTATGCAAACGGGTTATTAGATTTGCTTTCATCAAATTGCAAACCAATCTGTGAAAGTTGCAGTATTGCTTGTCCTTTCATTTCGTCATTATATGTATATCCTCTTACATTGCCTCTTGTAGCATATCTGTCTACAAGTTTCATCCACATCATTGCAAGTTTATTAGTTGCCCTTCCGTGATCTAAACTAAAAAATCCGTTTTCCATACCGCCTTGCCAGTGACTTTTACCTACACATTGTAAGTTACCATCGTCGTCAAATTTAAAATGTTGAAACGGTGGAAAATTTAACTTAACTTTTGTATCTGCAATTGTTTTTGGATTCTTTTTACGTCCAGGTTCTTCTGGTATATGATCAAACATCATAATACGAAAAATTAGTTCTTCTTTAGTAATCTTTCTATAATCTATTTCACACTCTATAAGTTTAACTTTTTCACCTGCAGATTTTCGTTGTTCAAAATCTTCTTGTTGTAAACGCTTTGCTTTGTTACGCTTTGCCTCTGCAATTGTCCTAATATTAATTTTTTCTATACTAGGTAAAATTATATCAAATTGAGCATAGTCGGGGTCTACATAGCTACAAAATGTACTTTTAGATTTATGTATTTCTTTTAAAATATCTTTGTTGTTTAGGTAATTTAATTTTCTCATTTTTACTCCAAATTTTAACTATTATAATATACGTAGATAATTTTGTCAACTAAATAATGTATAAGGAGACAAAAAAATGGCAGTTGTAGACAGTAGAGGTAATCCTGTAACAGATAGCAGTGGCAATCCTGTTTTATCAGGAACACGTAGATCATCATCTAGCACCCAGTCACAAGCTCGCAATTCTATTAGTCCAAGAGAATCGATTAGCAACCTTGTCGGATCAGCAGTCAATTTTGGAGAAAGAGTTGCTGGTGATTTTGGTAGAGCTGTGGTAGAAGAAGTTGTAGATGCAACTGGCTTTGGTAGGTTGCTAAGAGGTGTTAACTTACCGTTATTTGGCATGCCAAATGGCGGCGGGTTCTTAGAAGGGTCGTGGGGATCTGAAGGAGTCGATGATTGGAGAGTGAGATTATCAATTCCACCTAATTTCAATTTACCTGGACCTCTTGGTTCAAAATTAGCCGAAACAAACGGCTTAATTTGGCCTTACACGCCCTCAATACAGATTAACCATTCTGCAAATTATGGTTCTATGCAGCCTACACATAGTAATTATCCTTTTCCGGTATACCAACATAGTCAAGTACAGGCTATTACTATAACAGGAGACTTTACAGTAGAAAATGCAGATGAAGGAATATATTGGATTGCAGCCGTACACTATCTAAGAGCTGTTACTAAAATGGCATATGGTAATACAAGTCATCAAGGGTCTCCTCCTCCTGTAGTGAGACTAAATGGTTATGGAGACTTTGTGTTTAAAAATGTACCTGTAGTAGTAGCTCAGTTTTCAGTTGAATTGCCTAATGATGTTGACTACATACATGTACCTAATGTAGGCCCACAAGGAACATACGTGCCTACAAGATCACAAATATTTGTAAATGTACAGCCAACATACAGCAGACGAGCAGTACATACATTTAGTTTAGATAAGTTTATAGCTGGTGGGTATGCAAATAGTAATGGAGTAGGATTTATTTAATGGCAAATTATAATTCTAGTAGTCCATATTACAAAACTCAATATGTACAAAATCAATATTTAGGAATTCTAAATATTAGACCAGTTCCAGCAGAATCAGACGATGTGCTGTATACAGTTGAAGTACAATATACCCACCGTCCTGACCTACTAGCATATGACCTTTATGGAGACAAAAACCTTTGGTGGGTTTTTGCACAACGTAATATGGATATTATTAAAGATCCTGTTTATGATTTAGAAGCAGGAATACAAATTTATTTGCCTAAAGGCGAACAATTAACAAGAGTACTCGGATTATAAAATGGCATTTAAAGCTCAGAATTTTGCGGAAAGGTTAAGAGCAGCTGGCAGAAGCATAGAAGATAGAGCTTCAGAAGCAGCATCAACAATAGCAAATAACACTGCTAATAGTGCAAATATCAGTGTAGATAGTGTTGCTAGTGCAGTAACAGGTGCTACCTCACAGATTACAGGTGCAACAGTAGATCTAGCAAATAGTTTAAATGGGTTAACAGGACAAAGTATATCTGATACAATAGGTAACCTTGCAAGAGGAGCAGGACAAAATTTTATATCTGGTTTAGTGGGAGGAATTCCCGGCATAGGGGGTACTTTGCTGTCAGCACTAGGTCTCTCATTAAACGGTCAAGGTACAGTAGCTAACGAATTAGATCAATTTGCAAGTTATAATTATATTATTACATTAAGTTGTTTAACACCGTTTGAAGTTAATTTTCCTGCATTTACTTACAGGCAGCGAGAACCTATGATAACGATATGTAGGTCTGGCGGCGGCCCACTAAGAGGATCTAGAATAAGCGTAGAAACAGGCGGCAAAACAGAATATTTTATAGATAATTTACAGATAGACTCTATTATTACTCCAACAACACCAACAAGACTTACAAATGCTACTGGTATGACATTTGATATATTAGAGCCTTATAGTATGGGTAACTTTTTGCAAGCCCTTAATGTTGCTGCGGTAACCGCAGGGTACGTAAATTATTTAGAAGCACCTTATTGTTTGACGATACAATTTAAAGGTTGGGATGATTTTGGACGTCCTGTAAATGCAAGAAGAGCTAGAAGGGTATATCCTATAAAGTTTGTTGACGTAAGATTTACAGTTGACGAAGAAGGAAGCAAATATTCTTGCCAAGCCATTCCTTACAATGAAACTGCACTAAGTGATCAAAATCAATCAACACATACTGATGTACAAATTAAAGGCAGAACTGTTGCTGAAATTTTGCAAACAGGCGCGGAAAGTTTAACAGTAATGCTTAACAATAGAGAATTAGCACTTGTAGATGCAAAGCAGAATGATGCAGCTAATAACTATATCATTATTTTCCCTGAAAGTTCTGAAAGTGACGGTGCATCAGATTTTGGGCCTGTTAGTAATAACGAAGGTGCTACTACACAAACTAGTAGAAGTAGTTCTTCAGATGGTATGCGCGAATTAAATCAAGAAGATCTACAAGAACTCTTTGCAAGTATTACAGGAATAGAGAATGGAAAACTACCTGCAAACTTTGAGCCAGGTATTAAAAATGTACAAGGTGTTTCTGTAGAAAGATCGCAGTTAGGAGAGCAAATCCGAGAGTTTGTAGAAGACGAAGAGAATCTGAACGACATAGGAAAGGCATCGCTTGTAAGCTCTAATTTAGACGGTGGCCGGCAGCCTATGTCAAGAGCGGGCAATGCAGAATCTGAAACAGTTCCTGGGGAAGTAGACAGATGTAGGGTGCAGAGATCAAACGATGTAAGAACAATGTCAGTATCCACCGGAAAGCGTGTGCAAGACATAATAGAAGGTGTCATAATTGCAAGTGAATTCGGAAGAAATGTTGTAAGAGCAGAACCAGATGAAAACGGCATGGTTCCTTGGTTTAGAATAGATTCTCAAGTTTACTTGGCTCCAGAACAAAGACAAGAACAACGAACAGGTGAAGTTCCTAAAATATTTGTCTATAGAGTGCTTCCGTACAAGGTACATAGAAGTAATTTCCAAACACCTACAGAAGTAAGTCCGGGAATAGAACAGTTAAAAAGACAATGTGTTAAAGAGTATAATTATATCTACACAGGAAAAAACAAAGACATTGTTGATTTTGATATTAAATTTGACTTTGCATTCTTTACAGGTATAAACGGAGATTCAGGACAAGCATCATCAGATAGTAAAACAGCAGGTGCTGACGAACTTGCATCAGGAAATACAAGATCTACCACAGGAAGACCTGAAGGAAATTCGGAAGCATTGCCACAAGCTGGTAGATTGAAGTCAAATGTTCCTAGTAGAAATATTACAGACATTGGCGGACTTCCGTTATTTCCTGAAAATATAATTGCCATGAACTTTAATGAGGCATTGATAAACAGTCCAACAGATTTATTTCAAGTCGACCTTACAATACATGGAGATCCTTATTTCTTAGCAGACAGCGGAATGGGCAATTATAGCAGTCCTTCTTTGGGAGGTCTTTTAAATATGTTGAGTGATGGAAGTATGTCGTATGAAGATAGCGAAGTTGACATAAGATTAAATTTTAGAACTCCATTGGATTACGGACCAGACGGGTTTATGGAATTTCCTGGTTTTGGTGCTATTCCTGTAAGACAGTTTAGCGGTGTATATAAGGTTTTAATGTGTAAACACTCATTTAATCAAGGTGAGTTTACACAAACCTTAGATATGATTAGACGTAAAAACCAAGATCTAGAAACAAATACACCACCAGTTGACGGACCTGGCGGTGCAGTACAACAAGCAGAACCAGAAAATCAAATTACACCTACCCCTGAAGCATCTCAAGGAGGTACACAAGGGTCAAGCCAAAATGGCACAGGTGGACAATCAACTGCATCTCCGTCTAGATCTTCTGCACCTAGGACATCTCCAAGACCGCAGCAACGACCTAATACAAATAATGGATTTGGAAATGCTCAAGGCGGCGAGTTTGACACTACAAATGATAATAACGGTTTTGGTTTTAGACGCAGCGGCGAGTTTGGATAAGGAATAATCTATGGCAACTGAAACAAGAAAATCAGATGAATCAGTAGAAAAGATTGAAGGTTCTGGACCGTTTTTAGCCAAAGTAAAAAATCATCTTGACGGCGAATATATGGGACAGTTAGAAGTAGAATTACTTAGGCACAATCAAGAAGGTAACTCTACAGAAGCAACTGGACAAACTGTAACAGTTAGTTACCTTAGTCCGTTTTACGGAATAACTCCTTTTAAAGGCGTAAGCGAAAACGAAGGCAGTCAGCACAGTCAAAACAGTTATGGTTTTTGGGCAGTCCCACCAGATGTTGACACAACGGTATTAGTAATCTTTGCAGAAGGTAATAGGGGTAAAGGTTTTTGGATAGGATGTGTACAAGACCAATATATGAACTTTATGACTCCTGGTAGAGCTAGTACAGGTTTTAATGATGAAAACCCTGGAGAGCCTAGGCCTGTTGTTGAGTATAACAAAAGAACAGAGACCGGAGAAAAAAACAACCCTACTCAATTTATTAAACCCTGTGATGCAGAGGCATGTGCAGCCTTAGAAAGATCCGGGCTAATGGGAGATACGGTTAGAGGTCACACAAGTTCTAGTGCTAGACGTGAAACTCCGAGTATGGTTTTTGGATTGAGTACTCCTGGCCCTGCAGACAGAAGGGATGGCGCACCAAGAACTTCGTATGGAGACGAATCAGGACAAATACAAGTACCTTTTAATAGGTTAGGAGGAAGCACTTTTGTAATGGATGATGGCGATCCTAATCTATTCCGTACTAGTAAACCAAATGAAGGACCTAGTGCATATGCAAGTTTAGATCAAGGAGGATTGTCAGAATATCCTGCAAACGAACTTATACGTTTAAGAACAAGAACAGGGCATCAGGTACTGCTCCATAATTCGGAAGACCTAATTTATATACAACATGCAAATGGTACTTACATAGAATTTACTTCTAACGGTAAAATAGATATTTTTTCAAAAGATAGCGTAAGTATACATTCTATGACAGATATTAATTTAAAAGCAGATAGAAATATTACTATGGAAGCCGGCAGTGCTATAAACATGAAGTCGGGTACTAACATAATGCAAGAAAGCGGAGCAGACTTTAACTTAAAAGTAGCCGCCAACGGAAAAATAACCACTGGAGGATCTACAAATATAACTGCAAGCGGAGTATTTGTCACTTCAGATCCAGTACACTTTAATGGTCCTACAGCACAAGGGGCTGGTGCTGCACCAAGTCCTACTCGTGTTCCTGAAGGAGGAGGATGGCAAGGTTCTGAAAACTTAAACCCAGCAGCTCATACTCCGGAACTAACAGAAACGGATAATATACCAGAAACAACAGCGCCTCCTGTCAATAAAGAAGGCGAGTTAATTGGAACTACAGCAAAAGAAACTCCAACAGACGCTGGGCAGCAAAATGTTCCAGATACATTTGAGCAATGTCCGCCTATGGAAACAGAACAACAAAACGGCGAAAGTGGCAGTTCCACTCCAAGTACTAGTTCTTCTACAACAAAAAATCCTGACAAAGCCACTGTAACAAGTGGACCAGATGACGGATTAAGAGGTTAAATATAGTATGAGTTCGCAAGAAAAGAAAATATACAAAGAGATAACAGTTAGTCCAAACGTCAAACCTGATTATGGTATTGGCGCTAAAACCTATAGAGGATTCAGTACAGTTGATCCTGAAGCGACAAGTTACGTTTTGTATGATTTAGCACTCATAAAACAGGACATAATTAATAACTTCCATGTACGTCAAGGAGAGTTATTATCAAACCCCGAGTTTGGTACTATTATTTGGGACGTACTTTTTGACCCACTTACAGATAATTTAAAAGATGCTATTGTACAAAATGTTACACAAATTGTAAACAGTGATCCTAGAGTAAAGGTAGACAAAATTATTGTTGATCAGTTTGAAAGTGGTATTTTAATAGACACTACACTTACTTTTTTACCGTATAATATTTCTGAAAGTATGCGTCTAACATTTGATGAAAATAATGGGTTTGCCTCTATATAATTAAATACGCAGTTTATCAATTTCAATAAATACTGTGTACGGAAAAGGAAGTTGCACATGTCATCAACAGACAGACAAAATAGATTACTTGTAGCTGAAGATTGGAAAAGAATTTATCAGTCATACAGAAACGCAGATTTCAAATCTTACGATTTTGACAATCTACGCAGAACTATGATAAATTATCTGCGTCAAAATTATCCAGAAGATTTTAATGATTATATTGAAAGTTCAGAATATCTTGCATTAATAGATTTGATAGCGTTTTTAGGTCAGAATTTAGCCTTCCGTACAGAACTTAATTCTAGAGAAAACTATTGAGAACTTGCAGAGCGTAGAGAAAGTGTTCTCCGCCTAGCAAGGATGCTATCTTATAATCCAAAGCGTAATCAAGCAGCTAATGGATTATTAAAGATGGAAAGTGTTAGTACCTCTGAAGAAGTTAGGGACAGTAATAATCTTAATCTTGCAAATCAAACTATACTATGGAACGACCCGGCAAATTCTAATTGGTTCGAACAATTTATTAAAGTAATGAATGCTTCATTGCCAGTTAATAACACGATTGGACGTCCTATAAAAACAGATAATGTAAACGGAGTACCTACATATCAATATAGATTTAACAGTACAAATAGCGATGTTCCTGTATACGGATTTAACAAAACTATTGACGGTGTAACAACAAGATTTGAAGTTGTAAGTACAGACGTTGTTGACGGCGCAATAGAAGAAGAAGCACCATTTCCTGGCAATAACTTTGCCTTCCTACAGAGAGATGATGGCAGAGGCGCCGCTAGTTCCAATACTGGATTTTTCTGTCATTTCCGCCAAGGAACTATAGACCAAGGTACATTTAATATTTCTAGTCCTAGTACTAATCAAGTAGTTGCTATAGATGCAGTTAACATTAATAACTCAGATATTTGGCTTTACAAGTTAGATAATTTTGGAAATGAAGAAGAGCTTTGGAACAAAGTTGATGCTGTAGAAGGAAACAATGTTATCTACAATAGTTTAAGTAAAAACATAAGAAATATCTATAGTGTGTTAACTAGAGCAAATGACAGGGTTAGTTTAATCTTTAGTGACGGTACATTTGGTACACTGCCTCAAGGTAATTTTAAAGTGTACTATAGAACTAGTAAAAATAGAAGAATTGTAATAGATCCAAGTGATATGAAAGGTGTTAGTGTAAGAATTCCTTACGTTAGCCGCACTGGTAAATCCGAAAGCCTTACAATTACTTTTAGTTTAAAATATACAGTCGATAATAGCACTGTAAGTGAAAGCAATGCAAGCATTAAAGCAAATGCTCCTGCTACATACTATACTCAAAATAGAATGGTAACAGCTGAAGATTACCAAATTGGCCCATTAGGCATAAGCCAAGAAATAGTTAAAGTAAAAAGTGTTAATCGGACAGCAAGCGGAATAAGTAGATATTTTGATCTTACAGATGCTACAGGAAAATATTCTAAAACAAACTTATTTGCAGACGATGGAATAATTTACAAAGAATTTTTAAATCCTAAACAAACGTTTAGTTTTGCAACTAGAACAGATGTCGAAGCAGCTATTGTTAATGTGATTAATCCAATTTTATCTGATAAAAAAGTAAAGAATTTTTATTATAATAGTTTTCCTAAAATTTTACTAGGAGACCTAAATAATACCTGGACAAATGTAGTAACAGATACTAATTTATCTACAGGATATTTTACTAATGCATCTGGTGTAATTAGTAAACTTGGAACATTTACAGCAAGTACACTTAAACTTGTGAGAACAAGTTCCATGCTTAAATTTTTACCATCTGAAGGAAAATACTACGATACAACAAATAATAACATGATGGAAGATATACCAGCAGATGGAAAAATACCACCTGGCGGAAAATCTTATCTATGGACAAAGGTTATTACGGTAGGCGGAGACGGAACAGTACTAAGAGATGACGGCAACGGACCAGTGGTGTTTAATGATATTATCCCTACAGGGAGTAAACTTGTACAGGTTATTCCTAGACTTGCAACCACACTAGAAACAACTGTGCAAACACAAATTATTGACCAAGCATTTGTTTACAAAACATTTGGGTTACGTTTTGATACAAATGTAGGCGAATGGAGAATTATCACAAATAACAACTTAGATATAAACGGTGATTTTAGTATTGGTAAGACAGGGGATAATACTAACCAACAATTAGACTCTAGTTGGTTATTGTTGTTTGAAACAGATGGCGAAAAGTATACTATCACATATAGAGCAAGTAGATATGTTTTTGAAAGCGATAAAGAAATAAGATTCTACTACGACGGCAGCGACAAAATATATGATAATAGATCAGGAGAAATTATTAAGGATAAAATTAATATACTTAATATCAACAAACAACCTGACTCAGCTGAAGCATTTTCTATAGATTATCCTTGGGAAATTGTAGAGGAATACAGAGACGCAGAAGGATATGTTAACAGTAAAAAAATTCAGGTTAGTTTCTTTGATTCTGACGATGACGGAGTAGTAGATGATCCTGATATTTTTGATGTTATTATAGATGAAACAACAAACCCATTAACTAAGTATGTTTTCTTAGAGAAAAAAACAACTTCTGATGCAGTAGAAGATTACAATTATATCTCACAAAGTGATTTAGGTATAATTGTATTGGAAAGCAAAGACAGTATCGGGTCGTTAACAGCATACGAAGATGCACAGCTATTTTATTATATAGAAACAAATGTAATAGAAAGATTAAACAAAGCCGCAGGAACACTTACTATTGTACAGGATTACAAAGCAAGATTAGGTAGAGACGGATTAAAATTCCAGTACGTGCATGCTGCTGATGCAAACACTAGAATAGATCCTAGTGTTAGTAACATAATTGACACTTATTTGTTAACAAGAAATTATGATACAAATTTTAGACAATATTTAGAAGGTACTACTTCTAGTACTCCGTTGCCACCTAGTTCAGATGAGCTTTACTTAAATTATGGTATTAATATCAATAAAATAAAATCACTTAGTGACGAAGTGATTTATCATCCAGTTAAGTATAAAATATTATTTGGCGATAAGGCACCTACAGACTTGCAAGCAAAATTTAAAATTGTAAAAAATCCTGATCAGGTTATTAATGATAATGATCTTAAATCTAGAGTAATTACAGCAGTAAATCAATTTTTTGCTTTAGAAAATTGGGAATTTGGAGAAACTTTTTACTTTTCAGAACTTAGTGCATATGTTATGCAAGAATTGACCCCTGACTTGGTTACCTTTGTTGTTGTACCTAATCAGAGCACTCAAAGTTTTGGTAGTTTATTTGAAGTAAAATCAGAAGCAGATGAAATTTTTATAAGTGGTGCAACTGTAGATGATATAGATATAATTGATGGAGTAACTGCATCTAGACTTAAAGCAGATGGAAGTATAGTTACAACTTCGGCCACACCGTATGTTGGCATCCAATCAGGAGGTAATAGCTAAAAATGGCTTTCGAAAACGATCAAAACGAATCAGCTCTACCTGTTAACGGGAATAGTAAAAGAAAAAGTCAAAATCATTTACCTCGCTTTTATAGAACGCAGGCAAATACTAAATTTTTAAGTTCGACCTTAGATCAATTAATACAACCTGGCGTAGTTGAAAAAATCAATGGATACGTTGGTCGCAAAACATCTAAAGCATTTAATCCTAAAGATAATTATGTAGGTGATGTTTCTTCTGATAGAGAAAACTATCAACTAGAGCCTGCAAGTATTATTAAGGATGATTTAGGTAATGTTACTTTTTATAAAGATTACAATGATTACATAAATCAATTAAGAAGTTTTTTCAATCAAAACGTTGATCACAGTGTAATTAACAGCCAAGAATATTATGCATGGGAACCTCATATAGATTGGGATAAATTTATCAATTTTAGAGAATACTACTGGCTACCAAGTGGTCCTCAATCAATTAGTGTTAAGGGAAATACAATAGATGTTGAAAGTTCTATCACAGTAAAAATTGGGGACAACCAGGACAATAACACTTATTTGTTTTCAACATTTCCGGGCACTAACAATCCTACACTTACATTATATAGAGGACAAACTTATAAATTTGAAATAGACACTCCTAATCTTCCGTTTACAATAAAAACAAAAAGGACATTAGAAAGTGGATTTGACCTTGACAGCAGTAGTATACTTGTTGAGAACGGTGTCGATGTACAGAATTTAGAAAAAGGTGTTTCTACCTTTATACTAGGCGACGATGTTCCTGACACAATTTATTATGTTGCAGCAAATGATATTGATGCTGCCGGAACTATTATTGTAAAAGATATTGAAGAAGCAACGTTTATAAATGTCGATGAAGAAATATTAGGTAAAAGATTTTATAAAACATCTAATGGATTTTCTCTTTCTAATGGAATGAAAATTAATTTTATCGGAGATGTAGAACCTGCAAAGTATGCTACTGGTGATTATTATGTAGAAGGAGTAGGCACTGCTATTCGATTAATATCAGAAAAAGATTTAAATGTTCCCTCTGCATTTACGGATGATATAATTTTAGAATTTGATGCTGAGGGTTTTGATAGATTACCATATAGTAGGGCTATTGGTTATCCTACAGACAAGGATTATTTTATTATAAACAGGTCAGCAAACGACGGAAATTTATGGAGTAGATACAATCGCTGGTTCCATAAATCTGTTATAGAAACAGCAGCATCTGAAAATAATCAACCTGTAGAAATTGATCAGTCAGCTAGAGCAAAACGTCCTATTATAGAATTTGCATCTCAGTTAAAATTATTTAATTTTGGCACTAAAGCAAAACAAGATGTAGATCTTATCGACGACTATACTACAGACGTATTTTCTATCATAGAAGGCAGTACAGGATATAATGTTGACGGTATAGACATTGCGGAAGGTATGCGTATTCTGTTTACAGCAGATACTGATATTTTAGTAAATGGCAGAATTTTTGAAGTAGAGTTTATTAATCATAATGTAGGCGGCGAGCTAGTTCAGGAACGACAAATTTACCTTAAAGAAGTTGGTGATACCCAGCCTTTAGAAAATGAAGTAGTTCTTGTATCAAATGGCGTTAACAATAAAGGTAAACTTTTTTACTACAATGGTACATCATGGGTAGCATGTCAAGATAAAACTCAAACTAATCAACCCCCGTTGTTTGACCTGTTTGACGATGAAGGAAATAGTTATAGCGATCTAAATGTATATCCTGCTTCTAATTTTGGTGGTAATAAGATATTTTCATATAAAGAAGGTACAGGATCAGCAGATACAGAATTAGGAATAGCTTTATCATATAGAAGCATAGAAAATGTTGGAGATATTGTATTTGATTTTAATTTATTATCTGACAGTTTTACATATACACTAAACAATCAGATATTTTCTAAAAACTCTGATATAGCATATTTGCGGAAGTATACTGACAGACTAAATTACGATACAGTTAATGGTTGGCAAAAAGCAGAAGCAGATAGCGATCAACCTGTTATCAGACAGTATGTTTTTGACAATACTACTGTTGGATTTGAAATTGATGTTTATGATAATAGTGCATTATTAGAAGACTTATGGATTAGGGTATACAAAAACAATACATTAGTTTTTGAAGGAGTAGATTATACTTTACAAACTAATGTAAAAAACAATTATAATGTTGTTTTTAATAATGATCTAAATTTAGATGATGTAATAATTATCAAAACAAAAAGCTCTGCAAAAAAGAATGACAATGGATTTTACGAATTACCTATTAACGTAGAACGAAATCCAAATAATGACAACTTACTTGATTTTACTTTAGGAGAAGTAAATGACCATGTGGGTACAATAGTAGAAGGCACACATGAGTTCGTTGGAGTCTATCCTGGAATAGGAAATCTAAGAGACATAGGCCCAATTTCAAAATTTGGTAGAAGATTTGTACAACATAGTGCTCCAACAAATTTAAGTTTGTATCATATATTAGACAAAGACAGTAATATTGTTAATGCTATTAGATTTGCAAGACGAGAGTATGCAAAATTTAAGAGATCTTTTATTACTGAAATTACTAATCTAGGCATTGACAAACCAGTAGTAGAACACTTTGACGAAGTTATGAAAGTTATTAATAGAGATAAAACAGATACTATGCCGTTTTATTTCTCTGACATGATAGCATTAGGAGCTGTTAAGAAAAATACCTATACTGTAATAGATAGTGATGAAATATTTTTTGCACTATCAGCGGTATTTAATTTAACAGATCAAACTCGTAAGTCTGTATTAGTTTACAAAAATAATGTGCAACTTGCCTATGGTGTAGACTATACTTTTAATACAGATGGATTTTGCGTAATTACCGCTGATAAAGCAGTAGATGACATAATTAATATTTACGAATATGAAAATACAAACGGAAGTTATGTACCACCAACTCCTACCAAGTTAGGTTTATATCCTAAATATGTCCCACAATTTATTATTGACAATACATATCAACCTTATATAAATTCTTATACACCTACAAACAGTAATAAAACTAGATTTGCTATAACGGATTTACATAAAATAATACCTGACAATTTGATCAAGGTATATATTGAAGGTGCATTGCAGACTAGTAATTATACAATTGATAGATCTGTAGATGAAGATGCTGTAATCTTTGGAACTCCTATAGAAGCTAACGATACAGTAACCATCGAATATCCAAAAGTTTACATACAAGGACATGATGGAAGTAGAATTTTTGCGTATAATGATTATAGAGACGATTTAATTTTCGAATTAGAAAGAAGAATTTTCAACAATATTAAGGTTGAGTACGATACTTCTTTATTTGACATCCATGATTTTATCAGCGGAGAATTTAGACAAGCAAAAATTACAAGACATGATGCAAACAAGCCTATGTTGAAAGATTTTCTTGAATGGGCCAACTTTGTAGAAACTGATTATACTGCACATACTTTCTTTGAAAGAGAAAATAAATTCACATTTAATTATAAAAACTTACCAAGCATAACTGGCAGTGCAGTACCTGGTTATTGGAGACAAATTTATAAAGAAGCATTTGATACAGATCGCCCTCATACGCATCCATGGGAAATGTTAGGATTTAGTATTGAGCCTAGTTGGTGGGTAGACGTTTATGGTCCTGCGCCGTATACATATAATAACGAAATACTTTGGTCTGACATAGAAGCAGGCATAGTTAGAGAGCCCGGAAAGAAACTTGTATTTTTAGAAAAATATAAACGCCCAGGCATAAAATCTGTTATACCTGTAGATGCATCTGGTAATTTACTATCACCTATAGACAAAGGATACATTACTCAATTTGATTCATCAATGATTGATGATACGTTTGTGTTTGGTGACGGCGCCCCTGCAGAATCTGCATGGAGAAACAGTGCAGAATTTCCATTTGCTTTATTAACATCTATGGTTGTTAATTGTCCTAGCAAAGCATTTGCTACAGGCTTTGATAGAATACGCCAAGTTAAAAATTTAGCTGATCAGATTGTTTATAAAGAAACAAACAAAAGAATCAATTTAAAAAATATTGTATTTCCAAATACTAGCAAAGACACTACACAAGTGTACACTGCTGGACTTACTAACTATATTGCGAACTATATGTCTTCGGATGTTCTTACATCCTATGTTGACTATAAGTCCAACATACGAAACCTAACCAATCAAATAGGATTTAAGTTAGGAGGATTTACAGACAAAGATAAGTTCAAATTAATTCTCGATAGTAGAACACCTACTAATCAAGGCAATGTTTTTATCCCTGACGAAAATTATAAAATATTTTTAAACACTAGTTCTCCTATACAAACTGTATCATACAGTGGTGTAATTATCGAAAAACGTGCCGACGGGTTTGTGGTAAAAGGATATGACAAAGAAAGTGCAGAATTTAATTACTTCCAGTCTATTGCTACACAAAATGATCCCTCTATAAACATTGGAGGTATTTCAGAACCTTATTTGACTTGGAATGAGAATAAAACCTACACAGTAGGACAAAATGTTGAAAACCAAGGCTCATATTTTAGAGTTAAAGAAACACATGTCAGTGGTAATACATTTGATAATAGTAAATTTGCCAAACTTGCGAGTTTACCATTAATAGGTGGCAGAAATGCATTCGTAAGAAAACGCTTTTCAAATACAGTATTGACCTTAAGTTATGGAACATTGCTTCCAAAAATACAAGACGTAATTGATTTCTTATTAGGTTATGGCGAATATTTAGAATCTATAGGATTTGTTTTTGATTATTTTGAAGGTAACGAAAAAACCGTATTTAATTGGCGTCACAGTGTTAATGAGTTTTTATTCTGGACTACCCAAAATTGGGCAGAAGGATCCGTTCTCACTCTAAGTCCAGCAGCTAACCAATTAAAGTTCCAAACAGAATATTCTTCTGTAGACAATATTTTTGATAGTTTTTATGGTTATACCCTTTTCAAAGCAGACGGTAAAAAGTTAGTAGAAGAATTTAGTAGTTTGGGTAGAGAACCTAATACGTTTGTAATTAAACCCAAAAACACAGAAGACGGAATATATGCAGTTAGATTGCCTGTTGTACAAACAGAACATGTGTGCTTGATAGATAACAAAACTGTATTTGGTGATGTAATTTATGATTTACAACCAGGATACAGACAAGAACGAATTAAAATTTTAGGCTACAAAACAGACGAATGGGACGGCAGTTTAAATATTCCAGGATTTATATATGACAATGTTATTATAAACGAATGGGAAGCCTGGCAAGATTATTCTATTGGTGATGTTGTAAAATACAAAGAGTTTTACTACAGTGCAAAAAATAAAATTCCTGGCGAAGCAACCTTTACTGCATCAAAGTGGGCTAGATTAGATGACAAACCAGAAGCAGGATTATACGCAAACTTTGATTATAGAACTAATCAGTTTGCAGATTTCTATGATTTAGATAGCGATAACTTTGACGTAGAACAGCAGAAATTAGCCCAGCACTTGATAGGATATCAAAAAAGAGATTATTTAGAAAATATTGTTAACGATAGTGTTAGCCAATATAAATTCTATCAAGGATACATCCAGGATAAAGGCACACAAAACGCACTAACAAAACTTTTTGATGTTCTAAGTAGTGCTGATAAGGATAGTTTAGAGTTTTATGAAGAATGGGCTATTAAGGATGGGCAAGTTGGTGCAGCAAAAGGTTTTGATGAAGTAGAATATATTTTAGACGAATCTAAATTTAGACTTACACCTCAACCAATTGAGTTAGTAAATTCTCTTCCAGCAGAACCAAAAGATTTAGTTTATAGAATTTTGCCATATGAAACTTATGTTAAGAATGACGATTATGATCATTCTCCTTTCCCTGGTAAAAATGTTTTAAACACATACATCAAGAATGCCGGTTATGTAAATCAGCAAGATGTTAGAGGTATTGTAGCAGAGTATGTTAATATTACAGATTTCTTTATTTCCCAAATACGAAAGGGAGATTATGTATGGGTAGCAAACGAAGATAGATCTTGGAGTGTATATAAGCATGTAGATTCAGATTATAATATTACAGACATAGAACAAGGAACCGACGAAATTACTGTTACAGTCAATAAAACTGTAACAGATTTGAATGTTAATGATGTTATAGGTATATCTGATTTATACAAGTTTAATGCTGTAGGCGACATTTCTTCTACTACATCGTTTAATAAAATTAATTTTGAGGAATTTGTAGTAATTACAAAAATTCTTAACAATAAGATTACATTTAGTACAACAACTACAATAGAAGATACAGAAAATATTACCGGACAACTTTCTAAATTTGTAAAGGTTAGAGCTAGTACTCCTATACAAGCTAATGAAATCTTACAAAAAACTTTAGATAAAAATGATTATATATGGATTGATGATGACAACACAGGAGCATGGTCAGTACTAAAAAATAATCAATCATTTGTTACTCAGGAAAGATTGTACAATGGTAACACTGGCTTAGGCCATTCTTTTGGTAATGCAATTAGTGTTGACAACAGGAATGCTACGCTGGCAGTCGGAGCACCTGATTATGAAAATGGTAAGGTTTATATTTACAATAGACCTTCTAACTCTACAACTTGGATACAAACACAAACTATAGAGCCAGAAGAATTTGCAGATCCGTTAGAAAGATTTGGAGCAAGTGTGTCTTTGACTCCTGATGCACAATATTTGTTTGTAGGGTCTCCAAATGCTAGTAATGTTAAAACAAAATTCGAGCAGAATTTTAATAGAACTACAAATTATGTAAAAGGATCTATTGTAAAAGATAACCAAAGCCTTTGGCAAGCTACAGTCGATATACAAGGCGAATTAGATAATATTTTATTTGATCCCTTTGCATCAACAACACAAGCAATTGAAACTTTATCTATAGAAAGCGATTCTACACAGCAAGGGCCTGTGTTATTAGTAGGTAATTATGCTATCGATACAAACACTGGTTTGTATGCATTTCCTAATACGCCCACAACTCATTTTTTAATAAGAGCACCGAAAGAAATGTATGAAGGTTCTGGAGTTGGAGATGAGATTAGATTAGCATGGAATGAAATTACTTACTCAAACCAAGGTCAGTCTGTATTAGTTGCAAAACAGCCCTTTAATGGAGATTTTCCACTAATAACAAATTCTTATTTAGAAGATTTAGATAAAACTATACAAAATAAAATAGATATAATTTTGTATTTTTCTTCTGCAACAAATATTCCTGTTGAAGGAGAAATACTACAAACCACTACAGGTAGCGGAACAGTTGCTTATGTGTATTCTGATGCTGCTGAAACAGTGATTTATCTAAAAGATGTTAATGGATCGTTTAATTTAACAGATAGTTTGTTTAAAACCAACGGTGATTTTATAGGCGAATATGAAACACAAGCACCTATAGACTCGGTCGACACCAGCGATGTATGGGGCGGTTACTGGATGGTAAAAACCGGAGTACCGTATACTCCGACTACACTTACAACAAATACCGATGAAGGCAAAGGTTTAGTTATATATGATGTTATTCCTGACAGCACTGCAACAGGAAGATATTATGTTAATACCTTTGATAATGTTCCTGCTGTAACAAGCAGCCAAAACACCATTCCTGGATATATTAGAGTCTTAAGTTTTACTGGTTCTCCGGGTCCCGGAGGCATATCCGGGTCAACACTTAGTGATAAGTTTGTGGTTAGGGCTTCAAAACAGATTACTGATGGCACATTAGATACTGTTACAGCAGGGGATGAAATATATTTGTATGTAAATCAATTACCTAGATATGGAGTAGGTATTGTAAACGATTTGTCAAGTATTAATCTTACAACAACTGATACAAACAAAAAACACACAGTAGTAGATGTATGGGATGGATATATTAATTTTGATTTTACTAA
>Ga0181590_10001239_pt1 | contig 21754 bp, 20 predicted proteins | sample 071ome_34_FD_132446 | JGI IMG/M metagenome (GOLD analysis project Ga0181590, IMG submission 132446) | Coastal salt marsh microbial communities from the Groves Creek Marsh, Skidaway Island, Georgia - 071411BT metaG (megahit assembly) | ecosystem: Environmental > Aquatic > Marine > Intertidal...
GCTTTCGCCTGCTCTTCTACCCATTAAAAATTTCCTACATCAAAACTTAAATTTCTTACTTGTACTTCTTTTCCTAAATCTATTAGCCACTCTAATTGTTCTGCTACACTGTCTGCCGTCATCATATAATCTTCAGCAAACTCTTTGAACATTGCAGTACTATCAGTATCCACAAACCCAGGTTTTACTAAACTTACTCTACAATTATGTTTTTTGTACATGTTTGCAAGTTGTAGACTGGCCCAATCTAATCTTGCCTTATCGCTGACATATGGTGTCCAGTCTGCATTATATCCCATTTGACTAAAGTTAGTAATACTATCACTACTGGTAGCACTTAAATTTATAATCAGTCTGGGTTTTTCTTTCCAGTGATCATACATTAAATATAAAAGTCGAACTTGATTATCAGGAACATATGCATTGTTTACAAACACATCAGCATTCCAATCTGCAACTTCTTGTGCAACTTTTTTACAAGTACTGACTTTTAATAAATTATATCCATTACTTCTACTGAATCCCTTGAGTTCTATTCCTCTGTCCTCTAGACGGTTCCATAACTGTTTGCCTATACCTCTAGTGTGTCCTGTAATTGCTACTCTCTTAATGTGTGGCATGTGTATATTTACTCAAAATTAGTTTATTTTAGAACAAATCTAGAACTTCCCAAGGCATATTTTTTTTGCCGAAATGTCCGTAATTTGTTGTAGTTGATAAGTCCATATCAAATAATTTAAATTTTTCTATTATTCCTTTAGGAGTTAAATCTACATTATCTTTTATCCAATCTGCAAATTCTTTTCTAACAACACCATCTGCATAAACATATAAACTTGTAGGCTGTTTTATACCAATAGCATAACTTAATTGTACCGTGGCGTTTTTAGCCTTACCACTCCCTACAATGTTCTTTGCCAAATAGCGAGCCATATATGCCGCTGATCTGTCGACCTTAGTGCAGTCCTTACCTGAAAAAGCACCGCCGCCATGTGGAGCATACCCACCATAAGTATCAACAACAATTTTTCGTCCAGTAAGTCCTGTATCTCCATCCGGGCCTCCAATTACAAATTTTCCTGTTGGGTTGATTAAAAATTCTGTTTTATCATCGTAAGGGGCATTGCACTCATTTAGTGCATGGCCAACCAGTTGTCTTATACCTGCTTTAGTATGTTCTAATGGAAATTGTTCATCATGCTGATGACTACATACTACCTTACTAATTCTCAAAGGTTTATTCACACCGCTGTACTGCATAGTAACTTGTGCTTTTCCGTCCGGGCCTAGCCAATCACTTGCTTTACGTCTTTCTTGCTCTATAAACTTTAATATTTCGTGGCTATAATAAATTGCACTTGGCATAAATGTTGGTGTTTCATCGCATGCATATCCAAACATAAGTCCTTGATCACCGGCTCCAAAATCATCTGTGCCTAGTGCAATGTCTGGACTTTGGCCGTGAAGTTCATTGTAAATTTTTAAATTTTTCCAATGGAATCCGGATTGTTCATAACCAATTTCTTTAACTGCTTGTCTAACAATAGAATCAATAATGTTCTTATCAAACTTATCACTTTTGTATTCACCAGCAAGTGTAACCATGTTTGTAGTTACTAACGTTTCTACTGCCGCTCTGTGAGATTTATTTTGATCTATTAAATGTGTTGCAACTCTATCTGAAATTAAGTCTGCAACTTTATCCGGGTGGCCACTGCTTACACTTTCGCTAGTGAATTCATAACTCATAATTTTCCTTCCTTACGCATTTGTTCACGTATTTTTGTAGCACTGATGTTGTGTGTGTCCTCATCAAATACTTCTTGTTCAATTTTATAACCAACACTTCTTCCGTATGTTATATTTAGAAGATTAGGTACTATACTTATTTTAACTTTTCCTGCAAACTGTGTCAACTCTTTTTTCAAATTTTCCACAACTTTACTTGCAGGAAATGGATTATTGTCATCTGTTGGCATGTCTCTAACCATTAAAAATACTTGTCCATGTTTTGCTAATGCTCTATCAAATAATGCTTGATGGCCTGCATGCCATGGTTGCCATCTACCTAGCATCTGTGTTGTAGGTGCCTGATTATCCCAAATAAATCGATCACCTATTTCCCATGCTATTAGTTTAGCATCAACATCACCACGTTGACTTCTCACAATGTAACTGCAATCACCTACGTTGGGTCTTTCGAACACTGCATTAGTATCTTCAAACCTGCCTTCGGCAATGGTGTCTACCCATATGGTATAATCTGCACCAAATTCTTCACGAGCTTTATCAAAAGGACAAACAAAATCTGCGATTGCAATTTTGCCTTCTTCTTCTGCACCTTCACAGAGAAGTTGCATTCTCTGTTTTTGTCTTAATCTACCTTCTTCTGAAAAGTCCCAGTCATTTGCATCACTACGAACTTGATCAGCATTAAACCAAGCAACTTGGTCTCCTAGTATTTTTACTAGCTCTGTTGCTAGGTACGTTTTGCCACTCCCTGGCAATCCAAAAATTAAAATTTTCATTATTGTATAAAAAGCCCTTTTAGACTTTTTCCTTTTTGCATGTCACCGTTAAAGGTCATTTGACCTTTCATTACCAGTGACATTGGATTTGCTCCATTTAAAAACATATCTATCATTATGTCTTTGTTTAAAAATCCTACAGTTATATCTGCTTTGTCGATGTTGCCTTCATTGATTTCTATATTACCGTTATGTATTTGTACTGCAAATTTGCCATTGGCTTCACTAATAACATTCACATTTATATCAACATTTACATCTTTTGATTTTTCTTTATTCAAGTTTTCTGTTAGTGTTTGTCTGATGCTGTCTATATTCATTTGCTCTCCTCCGGATATCCTGTATACCATCTCTCTACTGTACTTGTTCTAAAACTTCGCCATGCATTTTTATCCAAGCACCATACCGCAAAGTGATCACTGTTCGGATCAACATTTTTAATTGCAATATCTTTGCCAGCAGTTTCTGAATTAAGTGTGCATGGCATCACTCTTAATTCGTCTGTGTCAATTTTTCTAAACTCCACTGTTACTACACCTGCTTTTACTTCTGTTAAAAAATTTGATGTATCCTTCATAGTAGTGCCTCTGCCTCCTCACATTGTTGCCAAAAATTTATCATTTCTGGATATGTTGCTAAAAAGTTTGTGTTTCGCCTGTTATCATGTTCTGTGAAAAACTTATAAAAATCTGCTCTGTTTCTAAGTTTTTCATCTTGTGGTAATTCTTTTTTCATAAGTTCTAAATTACGTTTTGCTTTTTCAATTTCAAAATCTTTAAAACCTTTATAATCTACATATTCCTCGTTTGCAATATTTTGTTCCATAAAACGTATTGCTTCTTCCATATATTGTTGATACTCGCTTGGTAATACTTGTATGTTTTGCCATGCAGGATTTCTTAATACAGGAATATCAAACCATATGCGTTGCTCAGGAACTTCCCAGCCCATTGCATACTGATTTTCTTTACTCCATTTTTCTCTTAAATCTAGTACACCTTGTAAAAATTCTTTAAAACTAGTAATACTTAAACAGTTAAATGTGTTTATAAAATTTACACTAGTATAACGTGTTTCATTTAAAAATCTATTTACGTTATTCCATAGTTGATTGAAATTCATACCATTACGCATATACTCTGCTTGTTCACCCCAGCCATCTAAACTTACAAATACACTGAAGTTATGATATGCTTTGTCGTTGTATTCGTAAATGTATGTGTAACTGTTATTGTCTTGTTCTTCACACTGTCCCACTTGCAAGAATGTTTGTGGTATTTCGTGGCGCTCTATTACTGGCAACTCGCTGTCGTGATAACGTTTTGCTTCTTCACCTATGATGTAATGTTGCCATGTTTGCCAATCTGTGCCATCTAGTGGATCTTTTACATACACTTCCGCACCGTGTTGTACATCATCTAATTTTTTAACACTGGTTAGAAATTTTTCAAACAACGCATCGTTGACAGGACACATATTTGATGTTATACTTAATTCTAAATCTTTATTTGGGTTTTCGTATACATAATCTAATACCTTAAATGTGTTTTTGTCCATTAGTGGCTCACCACCTGTCATACGAAACACCCGTAATGTTTTGTACATTTCAGGCCACCATTTCCAAAATGCTGTAACATATGGGTTATCATCTTGACTTACTTTAAGTGGCATAAGTCCTTTGTTTGCTAAACTATCAATGTTGTTATGTGGGGACGTCGTTGGATACTCACCATACTCTTCAATCTCTTCTTGCCATGCTGTACTTAGATGTGGCGAACAATAACTACACTTAAAGTTACATGCTTGATTAAAGTTTACTTCTACATAACGTGGATTGATATTGCCACTAGCACCAGCATCCATAATGTCTTCTTTGCTTTCTTGTGCCCAGTATTCGCCGCTACGATAAACTCTATCGCTTCTTGATCCTGTATCTTCTATATTCCAACAATAACTACAACCTTCGGGTCTTTCCCCTTTAAGCATCTGTCTACGTTGTTCTTTCTTTTCTTCTGTATTGTGTAATGCTGTAATATTTTTATCTAATTCTTCTAATGGTATTTTGTGAGTAGGCGGATGGTAACAACTATGTGTCATGCCATTTGTTAAATGCATAGACACTTGACTCCACTTTGCATAACACATAGTAGGACTTATGTTGTCTAATTGTTGTTTAGCCTTATCTGCGGCTTGATCGTATATACTACTCATCCCAATGTAAAACTTCGCCCACTAAGTGAATCCTTCCATTAAGTTTTTTATCTTGTTTTAAAATTATTTGTGCTAGTTTAGTTGCGTATGCTTCAGGGTCATCGTCCATACCCCCGGGACATAATCCATATGATAATTTACCATCAACAGCAATACATTTCATTATTTGTTGTTCACTTGCTCTAAATTGTCTGTACATCAATTTTTCAAATCCTATATCTTCATGCCATTGTGTAATCGAACTTGTAATAAACACAAAATGATCTGCTTGTTTACAAATATCATACAGGTATAATTTATTGTAAAATACCTTATTAAACTCTTGTGAAATATCTAAAAATTGTTCAACTGAAATTTGTTTTGAAATATCTACATAATGTCCTGGACAATGTGTATTAAAAATTACAATGTCAGGATCTGGATATTCACTTAACTCTTCTTTCATTGCATTGTAATCTAAATAAGATAAATTTGCTCTACCAAATTTATAAACATTATTATTCTTTTTTACAAATTCCAATGCTATATTAGATGCAAATTCTGAAGATGAACCAATTAAAAAGATGTTCACTGTATCAAACCCTTTTCGAGTAATTCTTGTATTTGTTTTTCTCTAACCATTACACCCCAACGTCTAGGATTTACATATGTCTTCTTGAAAAACTTACACATTTCAGGTGTAGGATCGAATAACATCATTTCATTTATTTCACTGTTTAGATGCCTACCTAAACTGCAAATTTCTTTGTGTAACATTGTGCTATCCCATTCAAGTTTAGTATAACGACATTGCTTATCACTAAATCCTTCAAATTTGGGTGCAACCTCATTATAGAAAAATTCTTTAAACCATTCAAAGTCACTAATTAAGTTTGTGTTCCAATCTGACAACACTGTCATTTCACAGCCAAGTCTTGCACCGTATATTGCCCACAAACCGTTCTCAACATCACTACCGATGTTGCACCATGTTTGTAGTCTATTATAATTGCCATACCAAATTTTTTGTAAAAATTCGTCGGGGCGAACTCGCACACCTTGATCCAAACTCATTTTTACACCTTCACGGAACCCTGCTCTAAAGGCTTGAAATGGTGAAGCAGTTTGATGCACTTCACTGAATGTGTCATTCAGTTGTATGTAATTTAGTTTCCAACAAAACTCCATACCTTCGCCATCAGTGGCGGCTTCGTGCGTGTTGATTGTTTTAGTATACTCTGTAGGCCAACATTTAAGGCCTCCATTGCCATACACTAACCCGTTGAGAATATTTTTGGCATTCCAACTGAATATACTTTCTGATATATTATTTCCGTCGTGGTCGGTATCAGGTACTTCTAATACTTGTTCAAAGAAGTCATCCATCACAATATTGTCGCCATCAACTGTGATAAAACGATCAGTTTCAGATTGATTTGCGGCAGTTTTATGTGCGGCGTCAAACCCCTTGACTCCATGAACACGTTTAGCCCAGGGTACTTTGTTTAGTAAGTCTGCCCAATGTTCTTCTGCATTAGGCTCATCGTAACTGATATAAAAAATATCTAATTCTGTTACATCTATTTTTGCCATTTGTGTGTGTCCTTAAATTCTAACATATTTATCATATTGTTTTAACGTGTATATGCTGAAGTCGGTGTGCTCTAGATTATGCAATTTTTCGACTTGTTTATTATTATATAAACTAGCAATGTCTATATTAAATACTTCTACTATAAAATGTGGATCGTGCTTTTCTGTAATATAGAATGTTAAATTCTGTTTAGGTGTTGTTTGTTCTATTGTTTTACCGTGCATAGAAACTTTAAAAGTTTTTTCATTTAAATTTACTTTTATATTATAACTATTACTGTTATTGTATTCAACTTCCCATAAAAAATCTTTTTCACTTTTTATAGTTGCAGTTTCAAATGTTTTTAATTTGATATGACAAACATTATGTTCGTCCTCTTCTATATAAAATTGATCTATGCTTTTTTGATTTTCATCAATTATCAAACAATCCTTTGTTTTAAATTTATAAAATTTAAACTCTGCATATTCTGTTGTGGGTTCTTGTATAGATTTATACAGGATATCACCTTGTTTGTTATACACAATATATGTGTATTCATGAACACTTTTATATACTTCTGCTAATGTGCCTTTTTCTTTTTTAAGTAATGCTAATCTTTCACCAGGAGTTGTCATCTTGCATCTCTCCTCAACCATAAATTAAAGTGATTATCTTCTAGAACCGGTGTGTCTACAACTTCCGCTGGATCTATAATCTTATGTCTGCTCATTTGATTCTTTAATTCATACATTTTACGATAATTCATATAAAGACGTTCGTTAAATTCTGATTGTTTACTTCTCCATTCATTGAGAATATCATCGAAGTTTAAAATAATACTGTTGTAAATAGTTTTAGCAAATGCTTTAGCTCTGTCAATTTCATCTTCGAGATGATCAAAATTATCATAATCTATTATATCTTTAAACATGTCAAAGCCTAACTCTTTTTCCATAAATGTGTTTATGCCAATTTGTCCTAATATAGTAACTGGCAAAAGATTAAACATAGGCTGTATGGTTTTTTCTGTAATAAAATAATTTGTATCACGGGTTTCAGATTCTGCAGAAATTGCAAAAAAGTTTTCTTGAATTGATCGAGTTGCAGGGGGGAAGCCTACACCACCAATACCGCAAGGCCAATTTGTTAAACTATCGTAAAAAAATTCTCCCGGAGCAGTAAGTTGTTCACGATCTTTAAATTCACTTAATATTTTTTGTGCCTGAACATCGTTTATGTATTGAGGACTTTCTGCCAACATTTTATTTACTGGTGATTCTACCTCGCCTGCTTGATTAAAGTCTTTGTACGTTAAATACGGATTAGTGTCCCACCAACCTTGTTTTTTTGCTTCTGTGTATAAAGTTAAACGTGTAAGTTTACTCCTTGATAAAAAACTTAATACTGGGTATTTTACATATCTTAGGTCACTTAGCAAATGCGACTTGCCTACATTTTCTTTTAAAAAACGATCGTATTGTATCCAATCTTGTACCATCAGTGCGTTGCTATATGATGTTTCAACCCATATATTAGCAACGTATTTTTCAAAGTGTGTTCTGTATTCTTTTTGAGGGCTTAAATTCATTCCAGCATCAACTAGCAAAAAGTTATTGAGATTTGCATTTATACAATGCTCTTCTAATACATCTAATAAATTATACATTTTGCTTTTGTATTCATGTTCATTGTATTTTATTGTTTCGTGGTTTACAAATAATCCAGGAAGTAACTCATTTACTGCACAATATCTTAACATTTTATGAAATAGAGACTTACTGTTATCATCATCGAGCACAGATTCAAAAGTTAAATTTAATAAAACTTTTGCTCCACCATTCTTTAAAATTCCTATTTCTAATTCATCATGCTGGATAGTATAATCTAAACAGTCATCGTTTCTCCATGATTGCATAGTGGAATTATACATAGGAATAAACACATAAGTTGTTTCAGAGTCGTTCATAATCTTTCTCCAGTTGCTTGACCATATCGTTTGTTAGCCATGACTTTTCTACATAATGAAAAGGATATGTTACTTGAAAATTTCCTATTTTAAAATTTTTATAATCTTTATAATAAGTTGGTAATGTATCAGTCCAATCTTCTTCTATTAAACTTGTAGGTATGTTTTGTATTTTACTTTTCATGTGTATAAAAGTAGGTAGTTCGGTAATATGATCAACACAGCATTGATCAGAAATGCCTAATATATGCATTGCTAAACTGTATGCAACATCAGCACTTAACCAATCAGGTTTGCCCTTAGGCATATATTTAAAATAAAATCTTTCCCAATTTTCAAAAATTGTTTGCACCATTTTAAAAAACTCAGTTGCTAAGTCTGATTTTTTAAAATAAAAAAATGCAGTATACACATTTGGCATTTTATTTGCTTTTAATTCTCTTCTATAAAATGTATCATATACTAATTCATTTCTATAAGTGTGTACATTTGTGCAAGCCCAGATATCTCTAGATGATAATGTGTCCCACCAATGACTTACATCAACAGGAAACAACATGTCGGTATCCAGTATTACTGTTTCGTCATACGGAGTCATATAGTAATATTTCCACTTGTTGTTTATTTTCCATTTTGCATCTACAGCATCATCTGTCCAAGGTATATCTACAATGTGATCAAATACTTTTCTATGTTTGTGAGTAATTTGTTTTTTAGTTTTCGAGTCAACACACACTGTGAGATTGCACACAGTGCTTTGTGTTAGTTTTAAATTAAGTGCTAGAGCATACGCCTGCTGTAAATAATCAACAGTGTCGTTGTTTTGTGCTATTACTATATACCCTTTACTCATTTTTGTAACTCCAATCTTCTCTGAACATACAAAATCTTCTTTCACCTTTTGGTGTTTCATATACAAATTGCATCGACAATAGTTGAACTACTGTACCTTCGTTTACTCTGTTAAAGTAAGGCTCTTTGTGTATAATGTAATCTCCAAGTTCAGGTGCTTTTTTACTCATCAAGGTCTTTCCATGTTGAAGGGTCTCCCCACTCTAATTTTTCTTCTAACGCATATTGTGATGCTTGTATGTAGTCGCGATCTTCTTCACTTAAAACATGGTATGCATAATTTACACTGTCTATGACATCTTCAACTTTTTGAGGTTCAGTTAGGTGTTCATTATTTTCCATGCACCTTTGCAATTCGTCCATTCTTAATTTTAATTTATTTCTTAAATTCATATCAATCCTCTTGATTGTAAGTGTGGCTCTATAATGTTTTTTACATACTCGTTGCTACCTATATCACTTGGATGTTCGTCCTTAAATTTAATAAATTCTTTGGATTGATCTTTACACCATTCGTACATAGGTATTTTAATAAATTTATCCCATTTTACAGAATCGTGCATCCACTTAATATTGCTATCATTGACATCGTAGTCTAAAACATCATTGGTATAAACTGACATAAAATAATTTATGTTATGCAATTCTAAAAAACTTTGCACCCACAATATGTTTTCTAACGTTAGAATTGTAGAATATGTATTATCGTAAAAATAATTATACCAAATGTTATTTGTATTTTTCCATGGATTATCATCTGATGTAATAGCATTTAAATCTAACCAGCCACCTGGCTTTTTTACTTTGCTATTCGGATGTTCTACATCTATCGGATTATCAATAAATCTTCTAGGGCCACAAGGGAACGGTGATGCAGGTGTAATAACATCTTCTTTATAAACCGAATGCCTATTTCTTCCACTCCACATAATCCCAACTAATATATCAGATGCTTGATTGAGGTATTTAGTTACCCCATGTAAAATGGTTCTTGCTATCATTGCATTTCCTGAACCCATATAACCATAGTTTACTAATTCTAAATCATGTCTTGTTGACAAGTGTAGAGGCCAGTTGCTAACAGTAATGTTCATACTAGGTAAATGTGTTTGTGTAAAAGAACAACCGGATGTAATTAAAGTTTTAACCATTTTTTCTATCTTGTGCTTGACTCTTTTTTAATTTTTCTAACCTTTCTTTGTCTGCCCAGCCACTTTCTATATGTAGTCCTGCAGGTTTTCTAATTGGTTGTTGCTGTTGTTTCTGTGACATAGTTTAACATCTCCTCACTAATTCTATTTATTGCCCATTTATTCATAATATGAATATCCAAATCCCTCCATCTACATAAAACAAAGTCGCCTAAACTTTTTGGTTTTTCGAGATAGAAAATAATTTCATTCTTCCTTGGTGAGGAATGAATATCATCTGTATCAAAAGTTTTATATAGTGAAGGGATCGGAAGTTGGGGGATGGCTTTATCAACAAAGCCACCTAACATGTGTGCGGCTACACTAAAACTATAATCGTTTCTATATAAATTTCCAGGCCAGCGATATAAATCTTGATAGAATTGATTGTTGTCTCTAACATGTTTTACTGTGTTAAAAAATTGTTCTGCATAATTTGATTTTTTAAAATAAACTACAGTTGCCCAGTACATTGTAATACCAAATGGTGATAATCTTTGCAAGGTAGGATCATCTCTATCTATCATAATATCTTGATAGTTATGATTCATCATTAAATCATTTTCATGTCCCCAGCACTGGTTTAAACTATTGCTTAGTATAATATAATCAGCATCTATTAAAATAGTTTCGTCATAAGGGCTTAGTTCGTATGCATCACATCTATCAACATTATAGAATGGTAACACTTTACTGGTATGACTGGTATCTTTATACAATCGTCTATTTGCATGTTTGAATGCTTTATTTTTTTCTGTGATAATTATATTTGATATTGCATTATCAACAAACTGTTTGCCTAAGAGATTTGTTGTATAATCATAACTGTATTGATTGGTAACAACTGTGATGTTATCAATACCTAAATTTTCTTTTATATAATACGAATTGATGGTTGCTAATTTAAAATAGTCAATCTCATCATTATTGTGTGCAAATATTAAAATACCTTTAGTTGTTTGTGTTGTCATCAAGTTCTAAATCTACCAACTTATGAACTTTTCTGCTTTGCTTTAATTTTGAATATTCTGCATAATATTCGTTGGTTGCTTCAAAGTAACGTGATAGAATTTCCTCTAAAAAATCTTTTAAATCTGTAATCTCTATAGGATTATTATACACATCTAATAACACAACACTGTCATTTTCTTTTTTAATTAGCATTTCCACAAATGTAATTAAAGGCAAATCAATATTAAAACTACCTCCGTTGATACTGTATGTCAACAGTGTTTGAACTTTGGATTTTAGATTATTATGCTGTATGTTTAAAGTTTGTCTGTAGTTAGAAAACTCTAATGCTTTTGTAAGTTTAGACGTCATGTTTATATTTATCTGTCAAAAAAAAGCCAGTTACTATGAACTGGCTTTTTAAGTTGTCAACTCTTTGACTTTTTAATTATTATAAACCGTTGCTTGATGCGTATGTTGGTTTTGCTAAAACAACACCGTTATTTGCTCTCTTTGTAGAAATAGTACTTGTTGTAGTACCATCTACTGAATCAACATATCCCACTGTATCGTCTGCGTTGCCGTCAACACCGTCAGCACCAATACCATCACCTAGTTCGTGATCATCAGTGAATTGAACTGTGAATGTTAGCACTGTTGGGTTTGTTGTAGAATTCACTTTACCTAAAATTCTGTAGTAGTTACTTGCATAAGATCCTGAACCATACTTGATGTAAAGTTGTTGATCTGATGTAGTGAGTTCGTAAAAACCTTTACCAGCACTTGTACCTGTAGCACCTGAACTTGATAAGTTGTTCAAGTTAAATGTCAATGTACCCATTGCACTTAATAGTGCTGTCCAGTCTGCATTCTGTGAACCAATTGTGCCTGCCGCTGAACCTGTTGTACCACCGCTTCTACTTGCTGAGAACAGTACTTGACCGCCTGCATTAAAAAATCCTCTTGCATGGGCTTCACTGGTAAATGTCAATGTAAAGATGTGATCAATGGTTGGTGTTGCTGAGCTACCCCATCCTGATGTTCTTGAACTTGATCCTGCCGCATCAGTTGTTAAACTACCTGATGGTACACTGAGTCTAGAATCAAATAAATCTTTGACATCATCCATCAAGTTGTTCCAATCAGTTGCTGTAATTGTTTGACCAGCCGCTTTATCAGATCCACTAGATGAATTTAGTGAATGACCTAAAAATGTTGCTAACGCCTGCACCTCGTCCTGTAAATTTTTGAATCCATTATTAGTGCTGTTTGCATAAACAAGTTCACCAGCCGCGGCGTCTAAACTACCAATGGATTGTGAATATCCGTATGTGCTACTTGCTGTGTATGTGCCTAATGTGATGTCTGCCGCCGAACCTAATTGACGATAAACATTTTCTTTCATGTTATCGTAATCTGCATCATCAATGATATCTCCAGCGACGACCTGTCTCATTGTGAAACCGCCGCTTACTGTTAAATTTGCACCACTTGCCATATTAAATCTCCTACGTGTTAGTTATATTTATCTACTTAACACCAATTACGACTTCAATAATACCTTGATCGCCGTCTAATTTATCTTCTAAACTTCTACCAATAATTGCTTGTAATGACACATCTTCGTCTGCTACACCCCATGCAACACCTGGTACATCTGAACTTACAAGTCTTTCGCCTTTAGCAACTTTACCAATTACTTTAACAGGTACTCGACCTGCTAATGCTACTGGTACACCTTGTGCTTCACTGTTCATTAAGTATGCTGGATTAGTTGAGACAACACCAAACACTTCTGTATCAGCATGTGACTCAGTTTGTGTTATTTCAGCATCACCACCAATCTTAACAACGGTACCAGCCTCATATTGTTGATCACTTGCATATATCTCAGCCAAGTCAGCATATTGTGCCTGTGTTGCTGTACCATTAAATGTTGTTGCATATATTGTGTTCCACTTATTACCACTTGATCCAATATTATAATTGTTATTAGATACTGATGTAATATTGCCGGCAGTCATACTGCCACCGCTAACACTAAATGTACCGTCTGTTAAAGTACCACCAGTTACTGTACCACTTGCAGTAAGTGTTCCTGCTGATACTGTACCACTAAATGATGCACTAACACCGCTAGTAATAGCACCACCTGATATATCCATAGTACCATCAGTAAGACCAGAAGTAAATGTTGCCTCTGATGTAAATGTTTTAGAACCACCAATACTTTGTGTACCAGTTGTTCTAATAACTGTGCTATCAACTGCTACTGTTGCAGTTGCTGAACCGTCATAACTAAATGATGTAATACCGCTACCTTGTGTCAATGCATTTGCAAAAGAAATATTTTGTAGTGTACCAGTGCCTGCATCAAATACTACTGTACCGTTAGCATCTTTGAGATCTAAGTTTCTTATACCAGTAGTATCTATTCTTTGATTGCTTGCGTTGTCTATAATTACGTTTGCACTAAATACATCTTCTACAGGATTACTTGCACTACCAAAACTTTCTACACTTAATCCAGAAACTGTACCACCATTTGGTAATACAATATCTTCAACATAAAGTGTTGTTACAGGCAATGAATTAGAACCTAATGTTAAATGTGCATTAGAATTTACTGGCAATACACTGTGAACAATGTTACCTGTAGAGGTTGGATCACCAAATACAATGTCACTACCTAAATATAAATTATTAAATCTATTTGATGTGTTACCTAAATCAACATCGTCTGTTGCACTTGGGATAAGGTCGGAACTTCCTGTATGAAAAACGTTTGCGGCAGAAACATTAGAACCACCAATTAAAAGTGAGTTTGCTGTGTCTGCCCAATATGATACGTTTGCTAATGGTACTGCTGTTTCTGAATATGCTTGTCTTAAGTTTAAACCTCTTCTAATTGTTAAACCTATACCATCACTATCGTTAAATTCTGCTGTTAAATCTCTAGTGCTTACACCATCTATATCACTGTTTTGCAATGATGTGTTACTCAATGTAAATGAGTAATCACTGAAGATAGCCATAATAGTTTCATTTTCAGTAAAACCAGTATCTGTGCCATCGTTCACATAAACAAATGCTAATACTGCACGTTTTACACCTAAGTTATCTTCTAAATAAATTGTTCTTGTTCTAGTACCATAATTTGATCCACCTTTTGTTGCTGAATACTTACTGCTTACAGTACCTGGATATGATGTTTCTTTCCAATTAGATCCATCAAAAATTCTTAATTTGTTATCGACAGTATTGAAATATTGAGTAGAGGCTGTAACATCTGTGCTTGGTTGTGAAGAACTAATTAGAGGAGTTAGTCTTGCCCAAACAAATGTTCCATTATCATTTTTATATACTCTCATGGTATTGTCACCAGTACTATACCATAGTTGTCCTTCTAGTGCGGTTTTACCTCTTGCAACTGGAGATGTTGAACTTGCAAAATTTTCCAACATCCATAATGTGTTTTCTACGAAAAACTGACCGTAACCTGATACGTTTCTTCCAACTAGTGCTACACCGTATTTGGTGTTCACCTCACCGGTTGCAACGGTTATTGTTGTGTTTAGATCAGTTGTTTTAACTGAATAAGTCATCTACATTTCCTCTAATTTAATTGTATTCTGACAGTGTAAACAATTTCTATTTCTCTATTTTGTGATTTTTGTACTGGGTGGAATACCACATGCGTGAGCATAATACTGTCATTTATGTCGTCAGCATATGATAATAAACCCAATTCATCGAATACATACGAACCATCGTTTGTAGTACTAGTATCAAATGCATCTGCATCACTAGGTTCATTATAACCTAATGTGCAAGTAATTTTTAAATCTGTATAACTAGCACCTGGCACCACTTCGATTTTATCAGTTGTTGTATTATTACTGATTATTTTCTGATAAGTTCTACTATAAAGTGTTCCACTTGATTCGTAACTTTCACTAACTCTTGGCGACTTGTAAATTACTTTACCGGCTGAATCTACTGATGTTGCACCATTCCCGAACGCCATAAAATGAATATAATAGTCTCCTAGTTTATCATTTAATGCCCTAGCAATAAAATTTGCCATATTACCATAATGGATGGCATTTCTTTTGTTGACTAATTCTTCACCAGTTTCTTTATCGCGGATTAAAATGTGCCCTGACATTTTAATACCTGCTTGATCGTCTGCTGGTTTTTGCGTTTCTCGTTTTTCTTTATCTAAGTCACTCATGCTGTTATTTATCACTTTTTGTTAAAAATAGTTTTAATTATAGATTTTGAATAAATCCTATAATTGTGTCAGTAGTTGGACTGTTTGTGGTGTCTGTAATACTTACACCATTACCAGCCAACCAGTTTACTGATTGTGGATCCCTTGCCCCAGACAACTTAATATTTTGACTTTCCTCACCATTAAATATTTCTTCACTAACAGTAATTTGTGGTGTTACTGTTGTTCCTCTAGTACCTCTTATAATACCAAGCAATCTATTATTAGCAGTATCTACACCTGTGTATTCTATACGTTCGGCACCTATCCAAATTACACCTTTGTTTGATTCTGTGCCATCTGGTAGTGCAGAAACATCAGCAACCGAAATAGTATCATGCCATGATTCTACATTTGCAGTTACAGTTGTAAGTCCTGCTAATGTTTGTCTATAAAAATCTGTTCTGCCAAACAAGTCCATAAACATTTTGTATCTCACAGGCTTAGAACTAGTAACTTCTACTAAGGAAGTTTCAATGTCGGCGTTTGATGTATAAACGTTCATCACTAATGTTTCTAGTGGTTGAACAACTGCAAGTTCTTCTGGTCTTTCAGGTCCATATCTATGTTTTAAGAATGTTACTGCATCAAAACCATATACAGTTTCGTTGTCTACTCTATAGTTTACCATGCCTTGTGAGGTTTCGTTAAATATTCCTACAAAGTTATCTACCTTAATATCTTTATCCCAAACATCACTATCCCAAGAATTGAAATCCCAACCTCTTGCGTCAGTGTAGAAATAAGTAGGATGTGTTCCTGGTACAATATCTGTAAACACACTTGCATCAAGTTCTTGTCCTTGGAAGTTAGCATGTATTGTTGATTTTACTAATGAGAATACAGTATTTAAATTACCATTATCTATTAAATTAGTAATTGTACTAACATTATGAATTATATCTGTATTGCTACTTGCACCAGTGCCGTGTACACCTTCAACTGCTTCTATAAATGCTGTTCTAACATCATTATCAAATTTAAACACTCTATCGCTGGCTGTCCAACTTAACTGAGTGTTACTCATTGTTGAAATATTTGCTTGTTCTATAGCAACAATATTTTTAGCAATACTTACATTTAATGTTTCTCTTGTAGGATCAAAGCCATCAACTACCTCAACATCTATTACATCACCTGCAGTAATTGTAGCAAATTCAGAATTGCCTGTTTTGCTTAGAACAATAATGTTATTAGCAGAATCATAAGTGTAATTTGTTACCGATGAATTTCCTGTGTTCAAGTTTGTAGATATTGCCGGAACAATTTCATCATTTCTTCTTACTACAATTCTGTCACTGTCACTTGGTACAAATGTTAAAACAAGAGAATCCATATCACCGGAGGCAACAAACTGTTGATTTTGCAAACCGCTTGAATTTTCAAATAGGTCTGCTTTGACTCTATCGAATACTAATTTACTGCTTACACTTCTAATAGGAGCATTGCTACTTACAAAGCCTGCATAAGTTGGGTCAGTGTTTAGAATATTTGCATCAGCAATGTTAGATTCATTGAGAATTCTTACACTAACGTCAGTACTATCAAAATATGGTGGTCTATCAAAGTCTGTACTAGTTCCTCCAATTATTTCTACAGGAGTTTTCTTGATATCACTATAGTTTTGTATTTTACTGCTGTATGGTTTTACTTCATTGAAATAATCAATTGCTTTATCAAAGTTATCTACCTTGAATCCTTTTAACGGTACAAGATCTGTTTCTTCTTTCACAATGTTTAAGTATGTAGTTTTAAATGCCCAATCTAATTCGTGTTGCTCAGAATATGCATATTTTAACATATCAAAGAAGAACTTGTTCCAATGTATGGTGTACGATCCTACAAATACATTTTGATATAAGGCTATTAGTACTTGTCTAATTTCCTGCGATAAAATACTATTTTCTCTATCGCCGTATACAGTAGAATCCCATTCTACTGTTTCGTTTTCCATTGCAATCAGTTTAAATGTGTTATTAAGTTTAGTATATTCGTACAATTTGTATGGACTGGTTTTGTCTTTTTGTACCTGTATAATAGATTTATCCAACAAGTTAGATAATAAATCTAATTGCTTTTCTGTTTGAACTTTTCGCAGTGGTTTATAATCACTGTCGTAGTAAACAGATTGATTGGTAACTTTATTGATACGTTGTAATGCATACCAATTTACTGTGTCAAGATAGTTTAATTTTTCAGGTAGGTATGTTTTCCACCCATCAAACACGGTATTCATTTGTAGTTCTTTAAACACATCATTCAAAGAGTTTGCCATTTGTTTTCTTGCTTCTTTGATAAATTTAAACATAGTTTGTCTAGGTCTAAATTTACTTCCGTACCTTTCAGCATCACTTAATCCTACCGCTGGAACTGTTTCGCCAGAGGCATTTATTCCTGCTAAACTGTCTATCAGTTTAATACTTAATTCATGAGGTATGTAAGCATTTTTATCACCTTCTGCAGATAATTTCCACGATGTATGTTTTTGACTGTGATTTTGTTTTCTTCTTTGGAAGTTTACACTTAAAACACTGTCTTCTGTTTTAATAAAATCACCTAAAGTGTTTACTGTGAATGCATCTGATGAAACTAAGCCAAAAAATGCAAGTCTTTCTGCTTTAGGATTTTTAAGCAAGTTTTCTAACTCTACAACAGACTTTGTTCTACCATAATTTCTATATGCCAATGTAGGAACAGTGGTGTTGCCACGTGCCCAGAAATAATAATAATCAATCATCTTGCCTTTTGCATTAGGTCGAGTTTCTTTGATATAGTTTTGACTTGCCGCACCATTAGTATTGGCAGGTGGTGATGTGCTTTCAGTCCATTCTAAAATAGTTATTGTACTTCCAGGGAACATTTCTCCCCAGTTTCTAGATCTTTCTTCGTTGTTTATACCATATAAATTGTATGAGCCTTTACCCTGTTCGTACCATTGATATCTCACAGAACTGGTATTCCACCAAGTTGCACCAACTTGTTGTCTGCCAAATTTAGAATACACTGGATCATATACTACAGGATCATTATCTCCTCTGTATACAATCTCTTTATCTATGTGTCCTGGTAGAACACCTTTGAATGGATCGTAAAGATTTATATCAACTTCTTTGTTAGTACTTTCTTCACCGTATGTGTAAACATCTTTGATAAACTGGATATCAGCCAAAGGTTCTTGTTGTCTAACCACAGTGTTACTTTCTAAATATGTCCATTTTCCAGTGTTGTTATAATTGTCAATCCAAACATTAGCCATGTTAGGTAAGTCTAGATTACTTTCGGTGCTATAACGTAAACTTTGTAATGCAAGTGGTTTTACATATTGTCTTTTTACTTCTGGATCTGCAAATGTTACCGGAGTATCTAGATCTAGATCGACAACTGTATACTTAAACAAATTGCCTGTCTTTGATACAGTACCCAAATTGCTTGTGAAATCAAAGTCATTATCCCAACCTTGGCGTCTTCTTCTTCTTCGATTTTGTCCAGACAGAGGTCCTCTGTCTGTTCTTGCCGCAACAGTATATGATGGATCGTTCCAATCTGTACTGTTAGGAATAATTTCTACCCCTGGGCCGCAAGTATACCATCCTGGTACTATACCTAATTGTCCTAGTATACCAGGGTTTAAAGGATCGGATATTTCAATTGCATTTAATTTAGGCCCAGATATAACCACAGTACCAAACACTGCATTTTCTGGCTCTTCGCCATCACTTGGTATTGGATCTCCATTGCCGTCGGTGTATGTTACTTCAGCATTCCACCATGGTGTGCCAGTTGGATCTCTTGTGGCAAAAATTGTTATATCATCTGCAAGTTGTTGTGCTGGTGTAGTTGGGTTTATCACACCTTCTGGTATGCCGAGATCTGTGAGTGCTGAACCTTTTTCTGAACAATCAGGTACTTCTCTACCTGTTAAGAAAATTCTAGCACCATAACCACCTCTGTCTTCAACATTGGGATCTCCTAATATTTCATCGCTGGTTGATCCTGACTGAGGTCGTTCAATATCGTATTGTAGAGGTACCCCGCTATCAAGGTCACTTGGGAATACTTTGTATAGACCTCTGTCCATAACTTTTATTTCTGTGATAGCACCAGTGTCCGGATCAATATTTTCTACATAAAATCTGGCTACTCTTTCTATAAATGGTTTTTGTCTGAATACTTTGGAGAATGCATACGCACCAGTACCTGTTCCTCTGATAATAATTTGTGGAGGGTTATCAGTGCTGTATCCAAAGCCGCCACCTGCTATAGGTATACTCTTGATACCACCGTTTGGAGTAAATTCAATATTGGCATAATCAACCACAGCACCTGAGCCAGGTTGTCCCGGTGATCCAATTATGATTCTCAACGAATCTCTTTCATATCCGGTGCCATTGTTTTTGACTGTGATTTTTTCTACTGGACCAATACCTTCGCTGACTACAGGAATACCACCCATAACTCTTAAAACATCGCCTGATTTATAATTTGCACCGCCCTGTATACAAACACTTGTTCGATTACCTTGTGCCAGATTTGTTTCTGCTTGAACTGTGTTAGTGACAAATGTTGTTTTACTGCTGACAATTACATTAGCACTGTTTATAGTATTGACTGTGTTTGATTCTTTTGTAACAACATCCTTGTTAAAACATATTTGTTGATCTTTTCTCAGTGTATAATCTAGCACTTCTTTGTAAACACCACCTGCACAACCATTTCTAATGATCATTGGGTCGTCTACTTTGTTTCTGATAAGCATACACTTTTCGCCGGTTGTAGGATTTTTGTTGATATAAACATTTACTGAGTCTACTTGTGTTCTTATTTCGTTTGCAATAACCTCTATGTCAGTTGCACCACTTAATGTTACTTCATCACCATTGATATAGAATGTGTCACCTTCACCAACTGCTTTTGTCTCACCGCAAATCTCAAATCTTGCTTTAGGCGGACACACAGGAACATTTGAACTGTTAGTTTGTGTGCCGTTATTATTGTTAGTACCACCATTGTTGTTATTACCACTGCTGGAGCCACCACTGCTATTATTAGTTGTGCTACCTGTGATAGTAATTTGGTTAGTTCCTGTACAAGTAGATGTAGTTGTGGTAGTACCAGTGGCATTATTTGGAATACCAGGTCCACTACCATTATAATACACATATTGTGTGCCTTTCTGTGCTGTGTTGATCCAACTAGCCCAGTTTACAGTCGGAGTACCCCATATTGTGGCACCGCTTGCAATCCATTGTTGTAGTTGTGCGGCACTAAGTGATCCTGTTAAAAAACCTGCGGCCGCAAGTGCCGCTGTACCAACGCCGCCAGAGGCTGTGCCACCGTTTGAGCTACCACAACTACTGTTGTTTCCACTACCTGTAGTTGATTGGCCTGTTAAAGCAGGATCATTATTTGGTTGTTCATCTGATGGGAAGTTCATCACGTAGTTATATGCTGTACTAGAACTTGGGTCTTTTTCCAGTGTTACAGTGATGTATGTACCATTGTTCGGATCATAACCAAAACTCAATTTACCATTTTCTATCACATAACCGTTTCCTTTAGCGGTGTAATGAGTAAATCCTGATACTTGTGACGGAGGTGTTGTGGTATTATTTTTTACTTGATACCATTCTACTTTTTCATCATCACTCATTTGAGACAATGTTGCCGCCATGGTTGTTCCGGCAATTTGATTACCTAAATTACCTGGTACTGCACTTTGATACACCTTCATTCGGTCTCTGGCACTGTACATATCAAAATATATTTTAATTGGATATGGTGTGCCATCTGACTTTGGTACAGAAGTAAATCTATAATTTTGTGTTTCTTTTTCGCCTCTGCCCTGAGTATGGTTTACATTCACCCACCAATAATAAACATTTGCTGGATCAGGCGGTGGCGTACCGATAACACAAACGCCATTTTCTATAACACCTGCAGTTCCATCAGCCATGGTACAAGGTGTGCCATCAGCCGGTGGTGGTACCGGGGGTGGTTCTGGACATTCTGGATCGTTTTGGGTGATTTCGATAATAGGATCAAAATCTGCCATAGTAGTTCCGTTATTACCATCGTCAGTGCCGTCGTTGCCGGTAGTGTCGTCGTTGCCGTTGTTGCCGTTGTTGTCGTTGTTGCCGTTGTTGCCGTTGTTGTCGTTGTTGCCGTTGTTGCCGTTGTTGCCGTTTCCAGTAGTATCTGTTCCGTTACCGTTACTACCGTCATTAGAAC
>Ga0181590_10001240_pt1 | contig 21734 bp, 25 predicted proteins | sample 071ome_34_FD_132446 | JGI IMG/M metagenome (GOLD analysis project Ga0181590, IMG submission 132446) | Coastal salt marsh microbial communities from the Groves Creek Marsh, Skidaway Island, Georgia - 071411BT metaG (megahit assembly) | ecosystem: Environmental > Aquatic > Marine > Intertidal...
GATCAGTTCTTCTTGTCTTACCTACACTATGCGAATGAAAAACAAGACCCGCACCAAGAAATTTATGAGCTGGTGAATGAGGCTAAGTTGTTCAATATAGAAGTAAAGGTTCCTAAACTGAGCCATCATACAAGTAAATTTTCCCTAGCTAATGACGGTATTTACTTTGGACTAAAAGACATTAAAGGACTTACAGGTGTCACTGGCGACAAAGTTGCTAAAGCAATCACCGACGTAGAAGAGACGACCAATAAAGAATCTAAGGATTGGTCTTGGATGGATGTATTAGTAAACTTTTCTACTCAAATCAATTCGACAGGTTTCAAAGCTCTCGCGTCAATTGGGTTCTTTTCTACGAAATCTACAGGTGTTAGCAGAAATAAAGCATTGTATGAATATTTGATTTTTAAAGAATTAACTAAAGCAGAGCTTACTTGGGTACAAAATAATTACCCAAAAAGAAAGTGGGCGAATCTTCGTGATTGTTTTACAGAGCTTGCTCCAACAAAGAAAAACGGTGGAGGCACAAGCAAAGAGCAGCGCAGTCAAGTAATTTATAATGAAATAGAAATGCTGAAAACCCCACCGTATGATTTATCTGATGATCCTGCGTGGATTATTGAGCAGGAAAATAAGTTCCTTGGATGTCCCGTGTCTTTGTCTAAGATTGAATCATCCGACACATCTTCTGCAAACACATCGTGTTTGGATGTGTTAAACGGCAAGACTGGAGAAGGGATATGTATTGCCGCAAATATAAATCGTGTAAATACACACAAAGTTAAGAATGGAAAGACAAAGGGCAAGACTATGGCTTTCTTAACTATTGAAGATGCATCTTGCTCAATTGATAACGTCGTAATCTTTCCAGACGCAAGAGAAAAGTACCAATATATTATTTATGAAGGAAACAATCTTTTGCTGTGCGGTAAGATTGAAAAGAACAGTTCGTTTGTTGTAGACAAAATTCACGAAATCTAAAGAAACCAATTGGATATTTGTGGTTTGGCTACTACTATGAAGATATAGATGGAGGACTTATGAATCATTGTATATTCACAGGATATCTTTTATTTGATCCTGTCATTGGGTTAGAAACAGAAGATGGCGCACCGTCTGTCTGTACCTTTAAATTAGTTACCTATGAGTATGTTAGAAATAAGCGAGGCGAAAAGAAACGGTATCCAACAACGATAACCTTTCAGGCTTTCGATAGCGGTGGAGAAACCATCGCAAAACTTGGCAAGAAGGGTATGAAGATGACGCTTCATGCCTCGGCAAGAAACGGTTTTATGAAAACTGAATCAACAGATGACGTAATTTTTAGGGTTAATCAATTTGACTTTGGATGCTTGGACAAGGAATAAAATGAGAAAGAAACGAATTCTATTCTGTAGTGAGGCCACGTTTTTAAATACCGGCTATGCTACATATACCCGCGAGATTCTAAATTACCTGCACGGTACTGGTAAATATGAGATCGCTGAGATGGCTTCTTACGGACAGCGCAACGACCCAAGAGCAGCAAATATCCCTTGGAAGTATTACGGTGTAGCGCCTAATACTGATTGTGAACCAAAGGCTAGTGAAGAAGAAATCAAAGCATTTCAATCTAATGGTGTAAATCAGTTCGGAGAATGGATATTTGAACATGTCTGTTTAGATTTTATGCCAGATGTAGTGTGTGATATTCGTGACTTTTGGATGCTAGACTTTGCCGAAAGATCACCATTTAGGCCATACTTTAAATGGGCTGTTATGCCAACGGTTGACGCTAGACCGCAAGCCCGTCAATGGGTGGCAACTTATGCTAACGCCGATGCCTGCTTCACATATTCGGATTGGGCCGGTGGTGTTCTAGAAAATCAATCGGGTGGAGCAATTAATTACTTAGGAAGCGCGCCACCATCCGCACATCCTGCATATTCACCAGTAGCAAACAAGAAACTTCACAAGGCTTCTATGGGTCTTGATCCAGAATATCAAATCATTGGAACAGTTATGCGTAATCAACGCCGCAAGCTGTACCCTGACTTGTTTGAAGCTTTTAAGAAGTTTTTGGATAATGCAAAGAGCAAGAAGTATTATCTCTACTGTCACACTTCTTACCCAGACTTGGGCTGGGACATTCCAGAGCTTATTCAAGAGCATGGTTTATCTGCCCATGTACTGTTCACATATATTTGCCCAGAAACAAAGAACGTATTTCCATCCTTATTTCATGGGGCAGTTGCGCAATCTCCTTTTACTGGTAAGTGGGGTTCTACGTTATCAAATGTCAAGAATGGAGCATCATACGAACAGCTTGCTTCTATCATTAACCTGTTTGATCTTTATGCTCAATATGCAAACTGTGAAGGTTTTGGCCTTCCATATGTAGAAGCTGCGGCTTGTGGTATTCCAGTTTGTGGAACGGATTATTCTGCTATGGAAAGCGAAATTCGCAAACTTAAAGGTTATCCAATAAAGCCAGCCGCCTTGTATAAGGAGTTAGAAACTGGATGTTTAAGAGCAGTTCCAGACAACAATCTTGCAGCGGAATATTTTTTAAGATTCTTTGAACAATGGACGGAAGATAAAAGAGCTGCGGTTGGTAAAGAGACAAGGCGATTATTTGAAGAAAACTTTCAGTGGCATATGAGTGGTAAAAAGTGGGAAGATTATTTTGATAGCATTGAAATTAAGCCTATTTCAGAAACTTGGGCTTCTCCACCAAAATTTCATAAGCCTGTAGATATGCCAAAAGAAAAGCCTGAAACAATAAATACACACCAGTTAGCTAGGTGGTTAATTGTAAATGTTCTCGGTGATCCCTCTAAAGTCAACTCATATCTAGAAGCTAGAATGGCTAGAGATTTGCTTTATAGATCAGCAACCGGTTCAACCGGCGGTATTTATTTCAATGAGTCTTCTGCTGCTTTTGATGGGCCTAATCATAGACAACCCTTTGATTTTGATATTGCATATAATCATATGAGAATGTTGTGCGATAAGAGAAACTCATGGGAGGAAAGAAGAGTTCAAACAATGCAAAAGCGAGGATTGATGCAATGAAAATTTTATACATAGGACACTACAGAGAGTTCGGTGGTTGGGCGACTGCGGCTAAGGATCAGATTTTAGCATTAGATGCTGCTGGGGCTGACGTTGTATGCCGAAACGTAACCCTTACTTCTGATCGTGAAAACATTCACCCAAGACTTAAAGAACTTGAAGCAAAAAGCTCAGAGGGTTGTGATATATGTATTCAGCATGTTTTACCACACCACCTTGTTGGGTCTAGTTGCTTTAGTAAAAACATTGCCTTTTTAGAAGCAGAATCACTAAGTATAAAAACTTTACCTTGGTTTTGCCATCTGCAAGTCATGGATGAGGTTTGGGTTGCAAACAAAGATCTCCAAGAGTCTTTAGTGAAAGACGAAATTGGTATTCCTGTAAATGTAGTCCATCATGCTACCGACGTAGGGAAGTATAAAAAGTCTTATAAGAGGCTAGATATGGAGCATGTCAAAGGTACATGTAAGTTCTACTACATCGGAGATATGAATGACAGAAAGAACATTCTTTCAATAGTAAGATGTTTTCATAGTGAGTTTGACAAATCTGAAAATGTTTCTCTCATTCTAAAGGTGGGACAATATGAAAAATCAGAAGAACAACTCCATCATGAGTTAAATAACCTGCTTGTTAAAGAAAAGAAAGAATTGAGACTATATCATGATTTAGATTCTTATAAGAAAGAAGCTATCATTACATCAGAAGCATCAGAAGATGCTCTTTATGCCCTACATCAATATTGCGATTGTTTTGTTGCTCCTTCTCACGGAGAAGCGTGGTCAATTCCATCGCTAGACGCTGTTGGTTTCGGATCAACACCAATTTGTAGTAACAATGGTGGGCCAAAAGAATTTATCGACAAGGATAACAGTTTAACTGGAACACTTGTTGACGGAGTATGGTCGTGTTGCAAGTGTTCGGACGCAGCATTTCCAGACATTTTTACCGGTAGAGAATACTGGTTTCAGCCATGTGAAAAACAAATTCGTGAAGCAATGAGAAAATATTATGAAGAATGGGCCAAAAAAGACACTAAAAGCACCGATGAAAAAAATGCCGCTGGATTGAAACAGGTTGAAAAATTCTCTTATCTGAATGTAGGAAATCAAATGTTGGAGGTGTTAAAATGAGTTTTCAAACTTTAGGTATAATTAACAAGGCTATTTCCAAGAAAACTAGGTATAATATTCTTACATTTGATACGCATGAAAGATATCAGACTCAGCTGTGTAAAACCGGACACAACTTTTTCTCTTTTAGATATAATAGATGTAAAGAATGGGACAGTAAGTATGCGCCAATTCCAAGCAACTATTTTATTCTACCAGAGAACTCTCTCATAAGCGGTATAGATTTTGATTTTATTTTAAGTCAAAGCAAGTTTGGTCAATTTCAAGTTTCAAGCCAAATCAATAACAACTTTCGCATACCACTTATTTCTCTAGAGCATACGCTTCCAATTCCTAGCTGGCCTAATGAACAGTTAGAGCAGTTTAAAGCTATGACAGGAGACATAAATGTGTTTATTTCAGAATATTCTGTTGGAAAATGGAATATGAAATGTAACACTTCGGTTGTTCATCACTCGGTTGACACAGAGTTGTTTAAGCCATTGGACTGTGAAAAAGAACCAATTGTTTTGAGCGTCGTCAACGACTTTAAGAACCGAGACTATTGCTGCAACTATAGTGGTTGGGAAAGAATCGTCAGTGGTTTTAACGCAAAGCTTGTCGGTAACAACCCCGGAATGTCTGAGCCTGCTGCTGGACCAGAAGCCCTTGCAAAAGAATATCAATCAGCTCAGGTCTTTTTAAACACATCCACAATTAGTCCAGTTCCAACGTCTTTACTAGAAGCTATGGCTTGTGGATGCCCCGTAGTAACTACTGCGACTTGTATGATCCCAGAAATTATTGAAAATGGTGTAAACGGGTTTATGTCAAACGATGAGCAGGAACTCAAAACATCTATTCAAAAACTACTTGCAGATCCAGACCTAAGAAAATCTGTCGGGGAGGCTGCAAGAAAAACTATTCTAGAAAAATTTTCAGAAGAAAAATTCATTAACAATTGGAACAAGATTTTTGATAACGCATATGGAGCAAAAAAATGAAAATACATGTAGCTAAAATGGATCAGGAAACCATAGAAGGGTATAAGCATGTTGTATTAACAGATGACTATATTAACTTTGCAGACGTTTCAGACAATGAGTGTGAATTAATATTGGCAAACGATGTGCTAGACAGTTTTACGCTCGGCAATATAAAAAACTGCGTTGTGTCTTTAGTGAACAAACTTAGACTTGGCGGAACCATTATAATTGGAGGTAAGGACATTAGATTATTTTCAAGGTTCGTTATGAATAACCTAATGTCAGATGCAGAGGCTTCTAATGTTATTTCCGAAGTCAAGTCGATGCCAAACACAAAAGATATTGTAGAAGGTATTAAATCTATGGGGCTAACCGTAGAAACTGTAAATACAACTGGTATTCATTTTGAAATCGTCGCTAGGAGAGGCTAATGGATTGCTCTCTATGTATGTTCGCAATATGCTCTAATTCAGAAAACTTTGGCGTAAAGCAGGTAGGCTGCAAAACGGGTGCGCTAGAGAAACTCATAGAGCGTGGAGAAGCCAGTATACAAGAAGTTAAATGCTCAGGAGTAGAAAGCTCACAGTATTACAATATAACTAGAATATGCAATCTATATAGACCTGTAGAATGGAAAAGAAGCAAAGACTCTGTTGATAGAGTTAAAGAAGAAGCTAAATGCAGTTTTGGAATGGTAATTGATTTAGACAAAAATGAGAGTAATCTTATTACAACGACTGACTCAATTAAGGGCATATGTTATCAAAGAGATAAACTTAGCGCTGTGTTATGTGCTAGCTTAGGTAGTATTCACCCTCAAATCTTGTTAAACCATCATAAAGAATTACAAGACCTTGGAATTAACTGTGAAATATTGATGTACGACCCGCGCAGTAGTCAAGAGGATATAGATACGGATTGTTTTAGAGCAGTGATGGCAAAAAATAGATCAACATTCATAATGAAGGTTAAAGGTGGAAAGAGCATAGACAATGATTTTTTTAACTTTATAGAATATGAGCTAAACGAAAAACTAAGCAAGTATGCGGTTTATCACGACGATGAAAATGGAATCACAGCAATATCGTTTGGCGCTGTAAACAACTTTTATCCTAATTTTTTAGATTATGAGGTAATGGAAAAAGAGATTACAGATCTTTCAATACAACAATACAGTTACAAAAAATATGAGAAGAAAAAATAGATTCATAACAACGACGACAAACAATAAAAACATTAATGATTCAGATCAATTTATTTCTGTTGTTTTATTCGGAGAAAACCACGGGTATAGGATGAAGTCTTATGGCCCCATATCTTTAATGAAAATAGGGGGGAAAACATTAATACAAAGACAGGTTGAAGCTATTAAGGCAACATTTAAGAATTTTGAAATAGTCCTTTGTTCCGGTTTTGAAACACAGAAAACAGTAGAGTTTGTAAAAAATAATTTTTCAGATATAAACATACGAGTTGTTGAAAATCAAATTCATTTCAATTCAAACTGCTGTGAAAGCGCGAGACTTTGCCTTCAAAACATAGGAAACAGTAGAATCCTATTATGTAACGGCGCGCTATTACTAGACTCACATGTTCTATCAGAGATTAAATACGACAAGTCCAGTATTATATGTCAAGACAAAGATGACTTTGAAAATTTTGATGTTGGAATAATTGATAACAATGGATATTTAGAATCCATGTCTGTTGGCATCAGAGGGGCTATGTGGAGTGAAATTTTATATCTTGCCAACAAAAAAGTCATCAGTAATATCTATTCAACAGTATCAAATGCTGATTACAAAAATAGATTTCTTTTTGAAGCAATAAACAATGCCCTTAAACACAATCGAATAGAAGTTAAAATAATTCAAGATTATCAAATAGTAAAGGTGCAGAACATCAAAACTCTAAAGAGGCTAACAAACATATGAAAACATTAATCCATAATTATTCTTCGACTTTATCAACTGAACCCATGTATATTCATAGGTCGCTTGTAGAGATCGGAGAAACCGCAAACCTGTGGAGTAATCAAACTCAAAGCGCGTTTGATACATTCGATTACTTTAGGCCGGATTTGTTCGTATCGCACTACAAGTTCCTCACACACGACATATTAAAGTATTTATCTCAGAACAAGGGTATTAGCCTCGCTCTGAATCTAACTGGGGCAAGTAGTGAAGAAATTGCAACAGTCGATAGTGTTATTAAATCTGCTCACATTGATATGCCATTGGTTTTCACTAACACATATGAAATAGTAGCTTCAAATCTAGAAATTAAACAATTGCTACCAGCAGCAGATATTTTTCTACCAGCTATGCCGACTCCAGAGTATGAGATGGAAACTTGTATTTTCGCTCTTTCGGACAGTAAAGAGTTATCAGAAATCAAAAGCCAAGAATCAAATTATCATACAGTTGGATTTACAAGACAGGAAGAAAACCAATATGCAGATATGTTTCTTGACGTTTCTAGCTCCATGAGTTTCTATCATAGATACAAAAAATGCATCATTGTTGGAGATGTTAACTTTACAACCTCTCAAATATTATATGATTGCATGTTGAAGTGTAAGTCAATTAACATCAAAGTTCCCCAAGAACAACAAAAAGTATTAGACAAAAGATTAGCAAGTTTATTCTCTGAATCTGAGGGGACTATCTCAGAAGTTTTAAAGTCACAAACAAAGAATAAGCATAATTGCATCCGAAGAGTCGCTAGACTTTTTAGACTGTTGAAAGCTAAAGACATTTCAGAAAAACTAGAAAGGATGAGTGAAAGCATATGAGAGCTATTGTAACAGGAGGGGCTGGATTTATCGGTTCGCATATAGTAGATCGACTGGTAAAAGATGGTCATGAAGTCGTTGTAATTGATGATGAGTCAGCAGATGCAAATGAGCAGTTCTATTACAACGAAAAAGCAGAATATTCGTATTATTCTGTTCAAGACCACTATAACATCAGACACCATTTTAAGGGTGTTGATTTAGTTTTTCACTTAGCAGCAGAGTCAAGGATACAGCCAGCTATTAATAATCCAGTAATGGCAACTATGTCTAACACTTTAGGTACTTGCAGCGTCCTACAGGCAGCGCAAGAAGCCGGTGTTAAGCGCGTTATTTACTCCTCAACATCTTCGGCTTATGGTCTTAAAAATCGACCGCCATATAAAGAAGATATGACACCAGACTGCCTAAACCCATACTCAGTAACAAAAGTTTCTGGAGAAGAATTATGCAAAATGTTTTACAGGTTATACGGCTTAGAATCTATTATATTTAGATACTTTAATGTTTATGGAGCAAGACAACCACTAAAAGGTCAGTACGCCCCAGTTATTGGTCTATTCCAAAGACAAAAAAGTGAAGATATGCCTATAACAATAGTTGGAGACGGTCAGCAAACTAGGGATTTTACAAATGTGTACGATGTTGTTGAAGCTAATATTTTAGCCGCAACAACTAACAACTACAAAGCAATCGGTGAAATATTCAACATTGGAACCGGCAAGAGCTACACAATATCAGAAGTAGCAACAATGATTGGAGGCCCAAACGCCTCTTATGCAACAATACCAGAAAGGCCGGGAGAAGCTAGAGATAGTAAAGCAGACATAACTAAAGCTAAAGAAATTCTAAATTGGGAACCTAAAATAAACTTGGAGACATGGATTAATGAAGTTGCTAGTTCAATTTCCGACTCTAAATAGGGCGGATAAATTTCTAAGAGTCTTAGATAAATACGTAGAACAAACAAGTAGATGGAATAATGTATTCTTTAATGTCAACTGTGACGCTGACGACACAAGTATGACAGATGCTTACATTCAAAAAAGAATACGGTACATACTTAGAAAACGACCGAATGTAGATGGACAAATTTATTATGACAAGGACACTACAAAAATTAGCTCTATCAATGCTCATATTGAAGACAGAGATTTTGACATTGTAATTTGCGCAAGTGACGACATGGTTCCCAAAGTCCCTTCTTGGGATCAAGAAATAGTGTCTGCAATGACAAATCATTTTCCAGAGCTAGACGGGTGCGTACATTTTAACGATGGGAACACAAATGGAAATTTGATTACATTTTCAATTCTTGGCAAAAAACTTTACGATTATTTTGGATATATCTATCACCCAGATTACAAAAGTCTGTATTGCGATGATGAGTTCACACAAGAAGTAAAGCGACTTAATAAAGAAAAGTACATTGATAAGGTTATCATTTCTCACGAACACTGGAGTCTTGAAGGATCTGAAAACCATAATCAAGTAGATTTCGCAGTTCAAAAAACACTTCATTATTCTGGTAGAGATGGTTTTGTATTTAATAAACGAAAAGAGCTTGGATTTCCTAAAAAAAGAATAACAGAGGACTAACATGGATCATCACGATGTTAAAAATTTCCAAACAATAGATAGCTTAATTAGTCTTGGCGATGTCGTGGTAGACGTTGGAGCCTGTCATGGGACATATACCTCTTTCTTTACACGTAAGCTAGGAGCGACAGGTAAAATTTATTCAATTGAATTGATGCCCAATGTATTTCAGAATTTAGAGATGAGATTTGGACATTTTCATAATATTGAATTTATAAACGCCGCCGTTTCAGATAAGATTGGCACAGAAGATCTTTATGCAACAGAAGCCAATGAGATGAATAATATCGTTGGAAAACTTGGAATCAAAGTTGGAGAAGTTCGGTCTATAACTTTAGACCAAATCCTTGATCAGCACGACAGAGTTTCTCTGATAAAAATTGATGTTGAAGGTGCAGAACTAAAGGTTTTAAACGGTATGCCAAACACTCTTAAAAAAGTAGACACAATTCTACTGGAAGCTCATTTAGATGAGGATTGGCCAGAAATCCGAAAGATTTTGATTGAAGATAATGGGTTTGAGTGCTATAATATAGAGAAGGATGAGGCTGTTAATATGACAAGTCCAAGACCATATCAACTTCTTTGCAAGAGGAAAACATGAAAGTCATAGCATTTAGTCTTTGGGGTGAAAACCCAAAGTATACGGTTGGAGCCGTGAAAAACGCCTCTATTGCAAGAGAGCTGTTCCCAGACTGGGTATGCAGATTTTACATTGGTGAAGACGTACCGAAATACACGATCAAGGAATTATGCTCTTTAGACGCTGAGTGCGCGCTGATGAAAGGTTCCGGTTGGAATGGTATGTTTTGGAGATTCTTGGCAGCAGACTCGCACGATGTCATGATCTCTAGAGATACAGACTCCAGATTAGGATACAGAGAAAAAGCGGCTATAGATGAGTGGTTAGCCAGTGATAAAGATTTTCACATCATGCGTGACCATCCATACCACAAGACTGAAATACTTGGTGGAATGTGGGGTGTTAGGAACGGTATTCTGAAAGGCATCAAAGATATGATTCGTGACTATAATAAAGGATCATTTGACGACAAGTACCAAGTCGATCAAAACTTTTTACGAGAAGTAATCTACCCGATGGTAAAAGATAAAGCTATGGTTCACGATGAATTTTTTGAAGGAAAGCCGTTTCCCAAGAACGCAAAACAAAGATCATCGTCTTATTTTGTTGGTCAAGTTTATAACCCTTCCGATGTACCGGAGTTTACATAGTGAAAATAGAAGTATCAAATGCAGAAATAGTTGATAGGCTAACAATTCTATTCATAAAACAAGATAGCATCCAAGACGAGTCTAAATTAAAAAATATTCGCACAGAGATTGAGGAGCTTTTACCAATCTGTAATCAGATTTTATCTCAAGATAGTGTAGAGTTTAGATCTCTATATAATATAAACAAGGCTCTTTGGAAAATAGAAGATGAGATTAGAGAAAAAGAACGAAATCAAGACTTTGATGATGAGTTTATTTATTTAGCTCGATCCGTTTACTTTACCAACGACCAAAGATCAAAAATAAAAAGAGATATAAATGAAGCAACTAACTCAAAGCTAATTGAGGAAAAATCATATGAGCAATATTGAGTGCTTTATGCATCACCATTTAGGTCTTGGAGATCACATTATTTGTAATGGACTGGTGAGATACATAATAAAAAAATATGACGTTAAGAACATGTGCGTTGTTGTTAAATACTCAAATATCAACAACGTAAAAAGGATGTTTGAGGATGTTCCAGAGGTTCAGTTTTTAGCAATAAACGAAGATAAGGAATTCTTGGACTTTTATAAAACGCAGGGAAATACGCCGCTGTTTAGGGTTGGTTTTGAAAAATGTAGAAACCAAGAATTTGACCGATCATTCTATGACTCTGTGCGTGTCCCGTTTCAAGCAAGATGGGACTATTGGGATTTTCAGAGAAACTACGAACAAGAAAATCTTCTTGTAAAAGAGTTAGATATTAAAGAGGATTATATATTTGTGCATGACGTTTCTAGTGTTGGTACATACGATCTAAGTATCGACTCAGACTTACGGAAAATTAAACTCAGTAAGCTGAAATCAGAAAAATCAATATTTGATTGGCTTGGAGTAATAGAACGTGCTAAAGAAGTGCATTGTATCAACTCATCAATGATTCATCTTATAAATTCATATAACTTCAACAACAAAAAATTTTACCACACAATAAAAGAAACACTGAGGAGAGAGAACATGGGTTTCACCCTTCAAAACGATTGGAGATTCGTAAACTATGCTTAACATTATTAAGCCTTCCATTGGTGGTCATGACGGCTCTTCTTTTAGAGAACTGATAGACTTGTGGCAAGAGAATAACTTTTGCAAAATCACTATGGGGCCAACACAACGATCAGAAGGATATAAAGACGACCCAGACTCGCCAGAAGCAAAGTGTTGGATAGAAGAACAAGGAAACATTCTACTATATGATTTTCCAATATTGGATAGACTAAAAAATGAATATAACCAGTGCTTATTTGCGAACACATATAAAGAAGGCCAAAACAATAAAAAGTGGATTTTCTGGCCTAAACATTCACGGCAGTACGACAAATTAAAAACAGATCTAAGAAAGTCTAGCAAAAAATTCAAGTCTTGCTTTATCGGAACACCTACTAATCAAAGCAGAAATAGTCTAGCTTCTTATTGGCAACAGTTCTGTGATCTCTGGAGTATGAGCGGGGGTCTTAACTATGAATCATATCTAAAATATTGCTCTAACTCACGGTTCGGATTGTGCCTTCCCGGAGTTGGACCAAAATGTTTGAGGGACATAGAATACATGGGTGTTGGAGTTATACCTATCGTTGTTGATAGAATGGCTATGGATCTTTACTACAACCCCCCAATAGAGAATGAACACTACTTATTTGCACAGAGCATAACAGAGCTACATGTAAAATTATTACCAATTCTTGATAGCCCAACAAAGATGAAACAAATGTCAGAAGCCTGCATAGAATGGTTTGAAGAAAACTGCTCTATTGAAGGTTCTTTTAAAACAACTATGGAGATTAAAATTGATTGATATCTCTTTAGCAAAATACCCAAATCTATATCGTGTTTATGCAAATGGCTTAAAATTTTTGTCTCTAATCAAAGAAGAAGACTATTCGTACCCAGACGATGATAGTCTATATTCTGGAAAAGTTAATTTCCATGTTTATTCAGAAATTAAAACAGACAAAGAGCTTGAATGTATTAAGTCTTTTCTTGCAACTCAGAATCTTGATCACACAAGACTGATCTTATGGTCAGACTACGAGATTTATGACAACCGTTTGCTCCAGCCATATAAGCATCTCATTACATTTAAGGTGTATAACGCCAGAGAAGAAGCTAAAGGAACCTTGCTAGAAGATCATCCAATATGGATTAATAGCGACATATCCGACACAAAGCATTATATGAAAAGTGGCATCTTGCGATTCTTGGTGACGCACAAGTATGGCGGCGTTTGGGCAGACATGGATATGGTCTTTTTGAGAGACTTCAAGCCCATTCTAGATCAAGAGTGGGCATATATGTGGGGTGGAGAAACGGACTTTAAGAATTTTGGGCCATGTGCCGCGATGATGAACTTTAAAAAACAGAGCCAACACTCCAAGATTTGTCTAGAAGAAATTTGCACCACACCAATCCATAAAGATAGCACAATACTAGACCATATGCTCCTAGCAAAAGTTTATAGCAGACAGCCCTTCTCGGTATTCCCATCTACGTTTTTTAACACAGAATGGCTGATAAGTAAAACAGATCCAGATTTCAGATCTCTAGTTGGTCATGGTTTTAACAAAGTAGAAACTGAAAGAGACATACTTTTCTTGGATGCCTTCGCTTGGCACTGGCATAATAGCTCTAATAAAGATAGGGAGATTCAAGTAGGCTCTAAATTTGACCTGTTAAGAAAAAGGACAGAACAACTACTAAAAGAAAAAGGAATAACAGAATGAGTCTTATTGAATTAGCTAACACTCATAAAACAGATAAACTGGCGCATGGCTATCTCGATGTATACGAATCCATACTCAGCCCTATTAAGAATAATAATTTGAACTTCTTAGAGATAGGCGTGTATAGGGGCGAATCTGCATCTTTGTGGGAAGCGTATTTACCCAATGCAAACATCTTCATGTCAGATATTTTTGACAAGACAGAAATTCTTTCTAGGTTTAATGTAAACTTTTTTAGGGGTGATTCTGGAAATGAAGAAGATATAGAAAAACTACTAGACTATGTAGAAAGTAAAAGCGGACGACGAAATCTAGATGTTATTATAGATGACGGCTCTCACTTCCAGCACGACCAAATCAAAGGAATAGGAAATCTATTTCCTTACGTTACGCCCGGAGGATATTACATCATTGAAGATATCTGCAAAGAAGAAAGGTTAAGATCTGGCTCAATGTGGTGGGGGTATAGCGGAGAGCCGCACCACGCCGTTCCCGGAGATTGTCACATCGGCTCTCAAGTAAGGCCAGACAAGGAATGGCTCGCTGGAGAATCAATAGACTACTCTATTTGCACAGACGCTACCATCAAAAGATTTGGAGAAACAAAAGTGTTTTCAAACAGGTTCATTTCTGATGAGCAAAGTCAATATATAACAGACAACACCGCAAATTTGAACTATTACTCAGACGATAATCTGTTAAAATGTCAATCTAAATTAGCCGTACTCAAGAAGAAAGATCAGTAAATGCGAATAGTAATCATACAAGAAAACGGTAGACATGAAAAAAATAGAAACTTTAGAGAGTGTTTTTGCGCCAAACGAGCCTTTGAATATCATGGGTATGAAGCAGATGTTTGGGGGCTTGGTCATGATAACTACGAAACAAAACCAGACTATGAATCATACGACCTTATTATTAATCTAGAAAACTATGATGAAACCGGATGGGTTCCTAACTTATCTAAAATTCAAACAAAAAAATTCCTATGGTCTATTGACGCCCATGTAAAAGGTATTGATAGTTATTTAAAAACAGCCCAAGAAGGAAACTATGATCTTATATTACAGGCTACGCCACAGTTTGTGTCAAATGGTTCTTTATGGTTCCCAAATTGCTATGACGACGAGGTGATTGGGCCGAGAGAAGAACCTAAACAGTATGACATCGGGTTTTGCGGGAACGAAGTAAATAGAGGACAACTCATCAATCTTCTTTCTCAAAACTTTACAGGCTTTAAATTTGACAAGTTTGTGATCGGTGAAGACATGGTAAAAGCGATAAATTCATATAAAATCCATTTTAACGCGAACATCGGTATAGATATTAACTACAGAAATTTTGAAACCCTTGGGTGCGGCACTTGCCTCCTGACCAGTCACAACCAATTCTACAAAGAATTAGGAATGACGCATGGAGAAAATTGTTTGGTCTATCGCAATGTAGCAGAAATGATAGAAATCGCAAAATTTACATTGGATAATGATCAGTTCAGGACTACTATATCTAATAACGGGCTTGTCTTAGCCCAAGAACACACGTACAAAAAACGTATCGGTAGTTTAGTAACCTTTTTAGAGGAAAACAAATGAAAGAATTAAATGATTTTTTAAATGGCTGTGTTGTGTCAAAAAACGCTGATATTAAGGTTCTTGTAAATGGTGAGTATGTTGATATTAATACGCCCAGAGTAACAGAAACAAAAGATAATGATTTTGATGTATATATTGTTAATAATGCTGGGATTGATCCAGACATTGCAGATATTGCTGATGTAATCGTCTATTGTTCTAGTAAGCCAATTGATTATAACCCAAAGGCTAACCCAGAAAGAACTATGAGGAACAAGAAGCACGTACAAAATATTCTATCTCCTAATCTTGTTGTTTATAGCATGGGGGAGATTCCAGTTGTTTCGGTATCAGAACCTAAGTCAATTGTTGAACCAGTTATTAAGGAGACAGTAGGAACTACACTGGAGCCAGAAGCTGTTGGAACCCCTTTATCTATTAGTGGTGGAGCGCCTGAGCCTGAATCTACAGACAATGTTGAACCACCAATTGGTAAGGTATGGTAAAATGAAAATATTGTTAACTGGTGGAACTGGGTTTTTAGGAAAGAATCTTACGCCACTATTGCGTGAAGACGGAAATGAAGTTGTTTCAATCGGCTCTATGTGGGATCTGAGAAGTCAGAGCATGTGTGAGAGATTGTTAGACCAAGTTTCACCAGAAGTTGTGATTCATGCTGCCGGTAGCGTTGGTGGCATAGGGGCTAATCAAGAGAACCCCGGTAAGTTCATGTATGATAACATGATTATGGGGGCAAATATGATTGATCGCTGTAGAGTTCACGACGTTAATAAATTCATTCTTCTTGGTACAGTGTGTGCATACCCAAAACACACACCAGTACCATTTAGAGAAAGTGAGCTTTGGAATGGATACCCAGAAGAAACAAATGCTCCATATGGTATTGCTAAAAAAGCGTTGATGAAACTTCTCGAAACCTATGGCGAGCAGTATGGAATGAAAGGCGCAAATCTAATCCCTGTTAATATGTATGGCCCCTATGACCATTTTAATCTTACAAGTAGCCATGTTATACCAGCACTTATTCTGAAGTTTTATAATGCAATTCAATCTGGTGACAAAGAGGTTCAGCTTTGGGGTACTGGTGAAGCTTCTAGGGAATTTTTGTATGTAGAAGATTGTTGCGAAGCTATTAAATTAGCAATCGAAAAAGATATAGACTTAGAACCTATAAATCTTGGTAATGGACAAGAAGTAAAGATTATAAGTCTTGCCGAAGAGATTGCAGAACAAATGGGTTTTGATGGCACAATCTTATTCGATAGCTCAAAACCAGACGGTCAACCGCGCCGATGTCTAGATACTTCAAAAGCAAAAGAAAAGCTTGGATTTGAAGCAAAAACATTCTGGAAAGATGGACTTAAACAAACAATCGAATGGTTCTTAAAGGAGCAGAAATGAGATTAGGATTCTATGTAGATAAAGTCGCAGAAACAGAGCTTAATAAATCTATTTATGAGCTACTGAACAATGCTATCATAAAAAACGAAATTAGCGACGGATGCTTGTTTTACAACGAGGTAGATTTTTGTTCAAGCAAGAAAATGTTTGGAACATTTAATTCAACTGATTTATGGTTTTTTTCTGGGACACTTGTTGTTACAGCGCTTTCTTTATTACCGTTGGCTAGTAATATTGTCAATAAAATTAAGATGGTTTTTTTGTATGATAAATCTACTATGCAAAAGGGCAATGTTGGAGAATTACTTGATCTAATCTCGATCAATAAGAATATAAAGATATTGTCTAGAGATGAAGAAAGTGAGAAGGAATTTTTTAGATTAACTGGGAAGACTGCGCCTGTTCTTAACGAATTCAGTGCAGCACAATTTTTAAAGGTGTGATATGAGTGATTTTGAAGACAAAGTAGCTAAGATGTATAACGAGCAGAATAAAAGCACGTATGAAATAGCGAAGGATCTAAATACCTACCCGAATAAAATCCGTAGGACACTCAAGAAACTAGGACATGAGCTTAAAAATAAGAGCGAAGCTCAGAAAACAGCTTTAGCTAGCGGTAGAAGCTCTCACCCAACCGAAGGCAAGAAAAGAACGATGGATGAAAGGGTCAAAATTAGTAGTAGTCTTGTTGATTACTGGAATGAAATGACCGAAAAAGAAAAGTCCAGACGCTCTAAAATCGCAAAAAAGAATTGGCAAAATATGACAGCCGAACAAAAAGAAGCGATGAGATCTAAAGGTATCGCGGCTATTCAAAATGCTGCAACCGAAGGTTCAAAACTTGAGAAATTTTTTGAAGAAAGAATTATGGGTGCCGGTTTCTCTGTAAGGATGCATGAAGTGATCATTCCGGCAGAAAATCTAGAAATAGACTTGTATATTCCAGACCTAAAGACTATAATAGAAGTAGATGGGCCATCGCACTTTCTACCAATTTGGGGCGAAGAAAAGCTACAAAAGCAATTAAATGCAGACTTGAGAAAGTCCGGTTCGTTGTTGAGTAAGGGATACGCAGTAATTCGTGTAAAATCGTTAGGTCAAGAATCCCTGAGTAAAAGAGAAGGACTTATTGAGCAAGTTATCGGACACTTACATACTATTAATAACAAGTTTCCGCCGAGATCAAAACGTTTTATAGAGGTTGAATAAAAAGTAATGAATAATTTGTTTGAAGATATTGAATTGCAAACTCCGTCAAATACGGATACTAAAGTAAAGGATGTAATTATGGATGAAAATGCGCCAAGTATGACAGACCCAGAGTGGAATGACTACGTTCTAGGGTTGTTTGATAAGGGTGAGTTGTATGATGGTCGTCCACTATGTGCTGGATTGCGCCGTATATCAGAACTAATTCTTGGGCGTATTGTGTCCAGTAGACCAACACAGGTATTCCCGCCTAGCAGTGGTGAGGAGATTGGCAGAGCCACTGTCATTTGGGAAGTTGTATTTGCAGATGGTTCAGTTTTTTCTGATGTAGCAGACTGCTGGGAAGGAAACACAGATGATACTTTTTGTGTATTCAACACGGCAACTGCCGCTACCAGAGCAGAGGGTCGTGCTTTGCGAAAGGCTCTCAGGCTAAGAACAGTTGCGGCAGAAGAAATGACTTCAAAGAATACAGCGAGTATTGTAAAGAGTATTAGCCAAGCAAAGCGAGTCGAAACGGAGGGTGAGTATGATGATTCTTACAGAATGAGTGATGCACAGGCTAACTTTATTGACGCAAAATGCAATCAACTTAATCTAAACGTGACAGAATTCTTTGACAAAGCGTTTGGTATTAAGGTGAGCAGGAAGGTTGATAAGAAGCAAGCTAGTGCGGCTATCCAGAAATTAAATGACTATCAGCAGGACAAGAGTTTGATCCCTGATAATATTTCGTCTTATACATCAGATTGGAGAAATTAATGAAACTGACATATTCAACAAAGAACGGTAAGCTACAGGTAGAACTTGAGGGCGATTCACAGAGGGATCTGTTTGAACAAATCTCAAATTTTCAGGAAGTATTTGAGGAAGACACTTGCGGAAAGTGCGGTTCTGAAAACATTAAGTTTGTTGTCAGAAACGTAGATGAAAACTTGTATTACGAACTGCGGTGCGCAGATTGTGGTGCAAGATTGTCGTTTGGATCTATGAAGAAGGGTGGAGGCTTGTTCCCTAAGCGTAAGGACAGCGAAGGAAATTGGCTACCTGACCGTGGATGGGTCAAATGGAACCCTAAGACAGAGAAGAACGAATAGGTTGCAAGTAAACGCTAACTAAAAAAAAGTAAGTTTTCTAGTTCTTAGCTGAAGTTAGCGAGTTGGCAAAACTAGCGCAAATCAGTAAAAGTAAGTTTGCTATTTCTTAACTGAGGTTTGTGAAGCAGCAAAAATAGAAAAGGGGGTAGTTTTGCTACCCCCTTACTTTTTACCTTTAGAACAGGAATCTGCTCCACAAGCCTTGAGAAGCTCCAAGGAAATAAATTCCAACTAATATACCGCCTACGGCAGCTACTCTTCTTACGATTCTATTTCTTCTAATAAAACCGTCTTTAGGGAACAATGGCATCAAATACTCCTTATAGGTATTCGAGTGTGAAATATAATCCGTACTGAGTCTTGCTTCCAATGCTATCTGGCGAAGCGCTAAGAGCCACATACCAGTCGTGTCTAGCGCTCTCATGTGCAGCGCCCTCTTTTGTTACATAATTGGCGTTGCCATCTGTCGCAGTAGCTGGCAAGGTATCAGCAGCACTAGTGTTCAAACCAGTAGCTCCGGGTGAAGGGGTAAAATTAATATCAAACTGGGCTTCTGCCGGATCACACTCAGACCAGCCATAGTCAGTAACACCCCTAAAAGCCAATGTTCCAGTGCCAGCGTTATAGCCCTCAACTGGATGAGGATGACGACACTCAAAAACCTGAGTAGTTACGCCAGTGGCGGTTTGACTAATATCGCTTCTGTCAAAAATACGCAATTTACAGTTCTGAACGCGAACCGCTTCGTCATGCGTAAATCTAATATTTAGTGGCGCATAATAATTTGGCATAGCGCGCAGCTGAATAAGCGAACCGCCATTAGAAGACACCCCGCTATTTGGATATGTATTGTCTGCCAACCACTTTGTATTATTACACCTAATACCGCTAGCCGTGCCATCGCCATTGGTAACATAAGTAGTATCTTGGTATCCACCAACTGGAACAGAAATACCAAAACCACCACCAAAAAAACCAATACCAGAACCGCTGGTATGATTAATTCTTATAGCAGCATCGCCACCAGCCATGCCGTTTTCATTAGCGTAGAATTCGATTTGAGCCATTGTAAACCCTCCTTTAGAAGTTCACTATATTATACACGAAAAATAGTTAAATTTGTAATTATTCAGTACCTATACGAAGGTCAATATACTGTTCATCATTGTGCGGCCTGCTTACTGAGCCACCAAACTCTTGTGTCATATGGGTATGAGAAATGTCGTTATGGAAGAATAAAAATATGTCGTATTTCTTGCTTTCACTCTGATTTGTTATTGGTACAGTAACATCATTGCTTCCTGTATCTAATCCAAAGTATTCGCCAGCCTCTGGAGAAAGTATTGATTCTCCACCAGTAGAGTCATTTTTATTAGAAGTAATGGAAAGCAAACTAGTTTCTGTATCCGTAGCCATAGGAGGCTTTTCGTCTGTTCTTAACATATTTACAACTTCTCCCCGTATCAACATTAAACTAAATCCCTGACCGTTTTCAGTTGGTTGACCACCCCCATTAACAACGCTAGTTCCAGTAGTTGTTTTACTTAAAAGTCTTCCAGCAATAGCTGTTCCGTCATTACATTCATCGCCGCCGAAATTACCATCGTCACAAGAAGGATATGGCTTTTCTAAAGCTGAAAACGCAGAATTTGAAAAATCATACCCTTGAGACTCAACATAAAACTGTGTAATTCTTCCAACTGCGGTATCATTTTGCCCACGATCAGCAGTAGTTGTGACACCAAGAACCTTTATCGTAAAATCGGCACCAATTCTATCTGATACAGTGAAAGTATCGCCAACTTGATAGTTAGATCCGGGATTTTTAACCACCATAACCGCATCTATTCCATCTTCAGCAAAAACATCAAATGTTCGAGAGTTAGGAACAGCGTTGCCGTCACCGTCTTGAGTTTCGTAATAAAACGCCTGTGCAGAAAGTTCGTAAACACCAGTATTTTGGTCTGGTTGAGCGCCTTGCGGAATAAAAAGAACATAGCCACCATTTTCATAATTTTTATCTACGCCACCCACCTCTTCAGATGTATACAGAGGGACAGTAGCAGCAACCTTTGGAACGCTTAATGTCCTACGGTAATGAGTATATGGTAGTATCTTGGTCCTTCTGCTTATATCAACGTTCCAGTCTTCTTTAGATGCGGTTTCTAATACACCTTGAGGGCCGTATGTTCTGGTAGAATAAACCCTAGTTCCGGGAGAAAGCGTAACCAATTTATTTGTTCTTTGACTTGAATCTGGATCTTCAAACGTCGCGGGTACGGCGAGTTTGGCTGATGGCATACGGGTGTCTGTGTCATAAACTGCTTCATCAATACTGTACCAGTAAGACTGAGTATTATTTCGATCTTGCGATTGATTTCTCTGGTTAAGCTGCTTGTTGCTAGAGGGTAAATATCCAGAATTCTGTATATCATGTATTCCGGGATTAAAGTGGTGAATAGCAAAATATCTAGAATCATAAATGGTCTGCTCTCTGGGCCAAGCATGATAAACTTTTGCATACAAATTTGTAGTATGAAAATCTCTATATCCATCGCCTTTACCCCAAGATGGATATTTAACAACATCCCCCTTTGCCCCAAGTATCCCCCAAGCCCAACAGCCTATCTTATTGTCCGTAGTAAATGTCAATGTATCGTTTGCAAACACGGTGCATGTTACGCCAATGATACCGACCGCTCCAGCGGGTTCTTCTTCTGTAGCGGCGGCTGCCCAAGGAGGAACAGTGCCAGCATTATATGGTATGGCGCCTTCTGCATCCGCTGGGTTCGTTGGGTCAAAAGTCTTACTGTTACCATGAACCCATTTGTTGTATCCATGTATACCCCAAATATCTTGTGGGAATCTTTCAGAATCATCTCCGGGGTCAAAACC
>Ga0181590_10001251_pt1 | contig 21613 bp, 4 predicted proteins | sample 071ome_34_FD_132446 | JGI IMG/M metagenome (GOLD analysis project Ga0181590, IMG submission 132446) | Coastal salt marsh microbial communities from the Groves Creek Marsh, Skidaway Island, Georgia - 071411BT metaG (megahit assembly) | ecosystem: Environmental > Aquatic > Marine > Intertidal zone...
ATTTTCACAAGAAATAATAGAACATTCTATAAACTTGGTTTGTTTGTAGGATATAATGACAGAGATCTTGTTGAAGGAACTTTTGGTGTTCCAGGATTCTCCAGGTCATTAGAAGAAGTTTCAATTGGTTCTTCAGTCATCAGTGTAGATTCTACCATTGGATTTGGTCAAACTGGAGAACTTAACGTTAGTGGAAATGTTATAACATATCAAAATAAGAGTATTAATCAATTCTTTGATTGTGTTGGTGTTACCAGTGCGATTTCTCTTGGTGAAGGTGTCAGAGCAAATGAAGTTATCTTCGGTTATGAAAATGGAGATACCAGCAAAAGGGTAGAACTTCGTGTAACTGGAGTACTTTCAGACTTTGAAGCACTTGAAGATATTCCTTTGATGGAAGTTGGTGAGGAAATTTTTGTAAGAAATATTGGGGAAATCATTGAAAACCCAATTGGTGAAAAAACATTCAAAGAATCATTTGCAAATTCTTGGTTGTATAATACCAGTACAAGACTTGCAGTTGATTCAATTCAAGGTAGTACTTTTATCCTTTCAACTGACGTCATTGATAAATCATTCCTTAAAGTTGGCGATAGTGTTGATATTGTTGTTGGTAGCAGCAATGTTGTTTCTCATCCAAATGCAATCGTTGATAATATTAACTTTGCAAATAGGGAAGTTACATTAACCAACCTGGGAGCATTTGTACCACTTGCTGGCGTTTCTTATTCAATAAGAAGAAATATTGTTAAGGTAACTAGTGCAACATCTAATTTAAAATTAGGAAATGACAAGTACATTGCAAACACTCTCAACGTCTATACCGATGATAAGAATGAGTATGGATATGTTGCCTCCCATTCTCTGCCAGGATATCAAATCGTAGATGAAATTGTAGAATCAAAACTATCCGATGGATCTGTAAATAATCTAGAAGAATATGATTCTGCAAAGTTAACTTATAAAACTATTAAGTTCCCATCTGCAGTAAGATTCATTGATGGTGATGAGATTGTCTACACTGCAACTAATCCTCTGAAAGGATTGGAGTCTGGTGGTTTTTATTATGTAAAACTTGTAGATACGAATAAAATTCGCGTATACTCATCAAAATCAAGAATCAAAGGTGATGAGTATGTAGAGTTGCTTCCTGCAGACAATACTTCAGGTGAGCACATATTCACTCTGAAGCGTCACGAGAATAGGTTTATATCACAAAATAATATTTTTAGAAAGTTTCCGATTAAACAATCTCTAAGTAGTGTAAAAGAAAGTGATAGAAATATTGGTAATGTTGGAATCTTAATCGATGGTGTTGAGATTTCTTCTCCACAATCTAGAGATAAGATTTATTGGGGTCCATTAGAGAAATTTGATGTCCTTAATGGTGGTTCTGGATATGATGTAATCAATCCACCAAACATTAGGATAGGAATTGGATCAGGAACTCAGGCATATGTTGAACCTGTAGTTATTGGTAGTGTAAAAGATGTTATTGTAGACCCACAAAATTTTGATATTGATAATGTTCTTTCTATCAGTCTTTCTGGTGGTAATGGATCTGGATGTGTCTTACAACCAGTTGTTGGTGATAGATTCAGAGAACTTCTGTTTGACAGTCGTCCAATTAGTCTTGGTGGTGGTGTCGATATTGTTGATGAAACGATTACTTTCAGAGAACCGCATAATTTATTCACAGGTCAATCTCTAATTTACAATCAGAATGGAAATAATCCAATCAATATTGGAAATGCATATGATACTAATAATATAACTACAGGAACACTTGGTAGTGGTGATGAATATGCTATCAGCGTAGTAAATAGCAGCACCATTAAACTGCACAAATCTAGAGCAGAAGCACTTGCAGGAATCAATACTATTGGATTCTCAACTGCAACTGCTGCAGCTGGAATTCACAAATTTAGAACTTTATCCAAAAAGAATCTTAGACAGGTAAAAGTTTTAGAATCTGGTTCTGGGTATGCCCACAGAAAATTAAGAGTTAAGACTGCAGGAGTTTCCACTGCATACAATACTATTGAATTTCCAAATCATGGATTTAAGACTGGTGAGACTGTAACATATTCCAAAGAAACCTTTGCTGGATTAACAACCACCACTAGTGAAATTTCTATTGTCGGTTTACATACAGAAAATCAATATTCAATATACAAAGTTGATGACAACAGATTTAAATTAATCAATGTTGGTGTTTCTGGAACAGTAACAACAGATTTGGTAAGAAACAAGTTTGTAGATTTTGTGGGATTTGGAACCATTGATGGATATCATGTGTTCAAGTATCCAGAAATTAAAGTAGTTGCAAATGTTTCTTTTGGTGCTACTACTGGAGAGTTTGTATTCACACCAATTGTAACGGGAGAAGTCTCAGATGCATATCTTTATGAGACTGGTAGTGGATATGGATCAACTACATTAAACTTACATAGAAAACCAATAATAACTATTGAAACTGGTTCAAATTCACAACTTGCTCCTATTATCTTAAATGGTAGAATTGCGGATGTACAAGTTCTTAATAAGGGTAATGGTTATGCAGGTCCACCAGAATTAGTTATTGAAGATACATCAACACCAGGCGGAACTGGTGCCATATTGAGACCCGTCATGGATGGGGATAGACTTTCTGATATTATTGTAATTAATTCTGGTATTGGATATAGTGCAAATTCTACAAGTATTTTTGTAAAAGAAAGAGGGTTCGGTGCCAAATTTGATACAAGAGTTAGAGATCTTTCTGTAAATGATGCTGAAAGATTTGCAGACTTCTCAAAATCCAAAAACACAAAAATATTCTCAAATCTTTACAAGAATGAGAAAGAAGATAGTCTTGTTTATGGAATTTATGGATACTCCGAAGATTTGGCAGAAAATTATGAAGAGCTTGGTGGTTCACACTCACCAATCATTGGATGGGCATATGACGGCAATCCAATCTATGGACCATTTGGATACTCTTCACCATCAGATGTTCAGTCTGGTGTTAAGATATTAGATACAAGTTATGAACTAAAATCTGCTTCGGTAGAAGATAGACCTCCCAACTTCAAACCTGGTTTCTTCATCGAAGACTACAGATACACTGGATCTGGAGATTTAGATAGACATAATGGAAGATTCTGCATAACACCAGATTATCCAAATGGAATCTATGCATACTTTGTTGGTGTTACTACAAGTGCAACATCACCAGACTTTGAACCAAAGTATCCATACTTTGTTGGAAATACTTACAAGTCGAATATTATTTCTGAGAACTTTACTTTAGATCATACTTTCGATTTTAATAACTCAAATCTTGTTAGAAATACTTTCCCATATAACATCAATAAAAAGTATGCTGATTACGATTTTATTAATGAAGGATATGAAGTATTCAATCAAGCAAGTGTAGTTAAATCTGTTACACAAGGTGAAGTTGATGATGTTAAGGTTATTGAAGGTGGTCTTAACTATGTTATTGGAGACAGAATAAATTTTGATATAGAGGGTGCAAATGGTGCTGGTCTTAGAGCAGAAGTTTCTGAACTAGTTGGTGCTGGAATAACTGCTCTTAATACTATTTTAGACTCCTACGAATCATGTGTATTTGAGTGGGATAATGAAAATCAAGTTTCTGCATACTTCAGAGATGGATTTGATTTATTGAATAATGATAGAGTTGTTGTTGGCGGTCTTTCAACATCAATAACTTCTCTGGTTGGAACGTTCAATATTGGATTTACCACATCTATTGTTTCACTTGCTGGAACAATGATTAATTATAGTTCAACCCCATATGGAATAGCAGAAGATATTTTTGTTTCTAGAAGTGTAAATGTTTCTACAGGAACAACCGTCGTAATTCATTCCGAACAAGGAAGTGAAACTGCCATTGTCCTCAATAACTTTGGTAATGGTGTTTTAAAAATTAAAAGACCAGAACCCGCAGGAGTTGCTCATACACTTGGAAGTAGATTAGAAATTAAAGAAAATAGATTAACTCTTCCAGTTAAAACTCAGAAGTTTACTTCAAGTTTTAATGACATTGTTTATTTCAATGCAAAAAATGCGGTTGGAGTTGGTACAACTTCTGGTTCTGCAGTTACAAAATCGTTTAATGTTGGAATTACTACAGTAACTGTTTCTATCCCAACACGCCAAATTTACTTACCAAAACATCCATTCAAAACAGGTCAAAAGGTAACATATACAAATCCACCAAAACCAGGAACTGCACAAATTGTAGTCGGAGCATCCTCTACTGTTGGTGGAACATTCAATCTTTTAGATGGCACAGATCTTTATGTCATCAACAAAGGAGAAAATTACATTGGATTAGTTACAACCGTTGGTTTAACTACATCTGGAAATGGTCTTTACTTCCACAGTGATGGTGATGACCATAATGAATATAAGTTAGTATCCAATAAAGTACAAGTTACTGGAGATGTAAGCAGAATAGTAACAACTGTAAGTTGTGGAACAACTCATGGATTAGAGAATGGTGATACTATTAAACTTGTAGTCAAACCAAATACGATTGTTGGATTGGGAACAACTGCTGCTCTTAGAGTAGAGTTCAATCAGGAAGAAAGAAAACTTTTAATTAATCCAGTAGGTATTAATTCTTCTAATATCAATATTGCTGATAATACAATTACAATCACCGATCATGGATATAGAACTGGTGATAAAGTTTACTATGAAAGTGTTGAACCAGCGGCTGGTCTTCATACTGGATCATACTATGTAATTAAGGAGTCTTCGGATAAATTTAAAGTTGCAGAAACTTTATATGATGCAATTCCCACCACACAAAATGCTGTCAACATTGTTGGAACGGGAGATACAAATCATAGATTCTCTTTGATAAATCCAGAGATTGATGTAGTTAAAAATAGTGACCTTCAATTTGACTTAAGTCACGAATCTCTTGATGGATTTAAACTTAAGATATTCAGAGAAGGCAATTTTATTAATGAATATACTTCATCCTATGATGAGAATGGTTTCAATGTAATCGGTGTTGGAACTGTTGGTGTTGGTACAACTGGAATTGCAAACTTAACTATTGAGTATTCTGAAAATATTCCTGATAGATTATTCTATGCACTAGAAAAATCTGGATATATTAGCACTGCAGATACTGATGTACAAAACTACTCACAGATTAATTACATCAACAGCCCATACACTGGAACTTATGATGTATTCGGAGTTGGTAGTACTACATTTAATATTTCTCCAGTACAACTCCCAACAGTTTTAAATTATGTTGACACCCAATGTGATGAGTTAAAATATACAACAAAATCAAGAACAGCACTCAGTGGTTCAATCGCTAACGTCAATATACTTTCGAAAGGATTTAACTTCGAAAGTCTACCAAAGTTTAGTGATGTTACATCTGAAGAAGGAACTAATGCAAATATTGCAGCAATTTCAACTTCAATTGGAAGAATCAGAAAAGTAAGATTCAAAGATTTTGGATATGATTATCCATCAGATAAGACTTTAAGACCTGAAGCGATTGTCCCCCCAGTTATTTCTATCGACAACCTGGATACTATCACCGATGTCAGTATTCAGTTTGGTGGCGCAAGATACTTATCAGATCCAGATTTAATTCTGTGGAACGATACCAAGAAACAAATTGTAGATTCAACTACGTTTATTGCTCATGCTCCAAATGGTGCTATTGCAGAAGTAGAGCAACTTGCTCCTATTTTTGGTCTTGAATCTGAACCACATAAGATAATCGCAATTAATAATTCAAATGGTGTTGGTATTTCTTCCATGACCAGTGGTGATTCTGGTATTGCAACCTGTATTTTAAATACTCCTATTCTTGGATTTACTAGCAAATTATTTGAACCTGGTGATAGAATCTTTGTTGAAGGTGTTGAATTAATTCCTGGAACTGGTGAAGGATTTAACTCCGCAGATTATGAGTACAAGTTCTTTGAAGTAACTGAGTACAATGATACCAGTCCAGCAGTATTGAAATTTAGACTTGTTGGGGAAGATGGAATTGGTCTTAGTACTAATCCAGGAATCGCAAAGACATTCCAGTCTGGATATGCTACGATTATTAACAAATCAAATTATCCAATCATTGATGTAAAGCAAGAGAGAGCTAAATTTACTATCAATGAAAAACTCTTCGTTGATACTGGAACTGGTTTCTTTGATACTGATTTGGAAGTTTCTCTTGTAAGAGATGATTATATCAAGATAAGAGGTGATTACAACTTAAGAAAATCTGCAAAGATTAAGGGCATTATAAGTGGAGCAGTTGCTGAGGTAACAAATGTTGATAGAAAGAGAGCGAAGTTTAACATAAGCTACTCATCTAAAGTTGATTTGGGTTGGAGTAATGATATTGGTAAAATTAATGAAGATTACCAAGTAACACCTAACAATGATTATTATCAGAATCTCTCTTATTCAATTAAGAGTCCAATAACATGGGATGAATCATCTGGTCCAGTTAACAGCATTATTCACCCTGCTGGTTTGAAAAACTTTGTTGATGTTGGAATTACTTCCGTTGCAACCTCTAGAGCAGGTTTAGGTGGAACAACATCTGCAATCGTTATCTTAGATGTTGTTAATGAAACTAGAGTTGATACAATTAATAACTTCGATAATGCACTTGATGATAGTCCAAGACAAAGTCCAGTTGGCAATTTCTTACAATCAAATTCTTTACAGATAGAAAACAGGAAACTTACAGACTTTACTGAGTGTAGAACCAATAGAGTTCTTATTCATGATGATATTAGTCCACAATTCTCAAGCAAAGGTTTCCAAGATATATTTGTGGAACTTGAAGAAATTGAGTTTTCTGAAAATCACAACAGATATCTTGTTCAGGTTGTAGATCCAGACACTTCAGACATTCAATTATCCGAACTTGTTCTTCAGTCGACTGCTACAGATACCTTCTTGTTTGAAAAGTATAGTAATTATAGCAATAAGCAACTTGGTTCATTCAGAGCAGATACTGATGGATTTGGTAGAAAAACCATAATCTTCGATCCTGTTGACCCATATGAAACTGACCATGATATTAAGATTCTGAAGAAATCATACCTTTATCAGGCACTTCCTGGTGGTGTTTCTGGAGTTGGAACACAATCCCTTGGTTCTGTAGATGTTATTGGCACATTCACTGCTGGTATTGGTAGTGTCGGAACAGCATCAAGTATCAAGACTATTGCAGAATTTGATGCAACCGAATTTAATGGTGCATTTGCAAACATTGAAATTTCCGATAGATTTGGTACAGTAGTCAACTATGTTGAAGCTGCGATTGACTTTGATGGTTCAGATACTTATTTGAGTGAGTATTATTTCGATGCAACTACTCAGTCCTATAGTTATGTACAAACAGGAATTCTTAGTGCAACATATGATTCTAATGCAGGAACTGTATCTCTGACTGCAAGGAACAGTGGAATATCTTCCACAGTTCTGTATGATGTTCGTTCCAATATTGTTGGATTTGGGACAACAACCGCAGGAATTGGAACATATAGATTCTTATTGAACAACCAACCAGCAGGCACAGAATTAAGTGCTAGATTAGAGTCTACTGTTGGATTTGGAACAACTGTAGTAAGAATTGGTTCTTATGATATAAATTCAATTTCTGCAGTTAATTCAATTGTTCGGGTTTCTGCTGGTCAGTCATCAGCAATACATCAAGTTAACATCCTTGCAAACGATCAAGATTCTGAATTGTTTGTAACTCAAGGACCATTTTCACCAACAAACAATACTACCGGTATTGGAACCTTTGGTGGAGAAATTATTGGTTCTAACTTCCATTTGAATTTCTATCCAGATTCTGGATATGATGTAGAAACTCAAGCGTTTGGTGAAGTTCTCTATAGAGGAATGGATTTTGATAACCAAGCAAATCCACTTGAATATGGTCCTGCTTCTCAATTAGTATTATTATCCGCATTTGACGGTTTAAATGGATTGAGAGCAAACAGAGTTAACTTCACACTTAAGCATGAAGGTGACCCAATCTATACTAAGATTTTCGATCCTTCAAATACATCCATTATAGATTATGCAACGGGAATTTTCAGTTATCCAAATCACTTCTTCAATACTGGTGAAGAATTAATCTATACACCAGAAGCAACATTTGTTGGTGTTGGCAAATCTGCAATGGGTATTGGTAGCACTGAAAACTATCTTGGTATTGTTACTGATAGACTTCCAGAAAGAGTTTATCCAATTGCACTTACTCCAGATACTTTCCAATTAGCAACTAAACCAGAATGGGCAAGAGAAGCTGCTTCATCTGCTGGAGTGAGTGGAAATGTTGGTATTGCTATCACATTTACTGATGCTGGACTTGGAAATTCTCATGAACTTGAATTTACTAAGAAGTTGACAAAGACTGTTGTTGCACTTGACGGTATCGTGCAGCAACCAATTGCCTTTACGCCAATCAACCATCTGTTAGAAAACAACAATGGAGGTATTACTGCTGGTATTTCAACTTTCAATCTTAGTGGTATTTCTTCGGTTCAACCAAGAGACCTTCTTAGAATTGATGATGAATACATGAAGGTTGTTGAAGTTGGACTTAGCACTAATGTTAATGGTCAACTTCTTGGTCCAATCAATGGAATTATTGCTGCAGGTGCTGCTGCAACATACCCAACTGTATCTGTTGTTCGCGGAATCGTTGGTTCTGCAGCAACTACTCACACTGATGGCGCAGAGGTCAGAATTTACAGAGGTGCAATTAACATTGTTAAGAATGAAATCTTCTTCGTTGATCCTCCAAAAGGAAACTCTAGAGCAAGAAGAAATTCTTCAAATCTTCCTTATGTTAAGGCAGAATACACTGGCAGAACCTTCTTGAGATCGAATTATGATACCAATATGCTCTTCGATGATATTTCGGATAGTTTCACTGGTATTGCTAAAACCTACACTACAACCATTGAAGGAATCAATACTTCTGGTGTTCAACCTGGTAATGGAATCCTGTTCATTAATGGTGTTTTCCAGACACCATCAACTCTCAACAACGCTGGAAACAATTATGTTTTCGAGAGAGACACCTCTGCAGGTATTTCTAGTGTTGTATTTACTGGTATCACTTCAACCAATGGTCTTCCCATTCAATCTGAGTTTGATATCAACCAGAATCAGATTCCAAGAGGTGGTTTGGTAGTTTCCCTTGGTTCGACACCTGGTCTTGGTTATGCACCTCTTGTAGGTGCTGTGGTTAAGGCAGAAAAAGATTCTTCTGGAACTATCACAGATATTGTTGGCATCAATACTTGGACTAGACCTGTTTCTATAAGCACGGCAACGTATAATAAGATTTCTGGAATTCTTGAGGTTGAAACTGTTGAACCACACAATCTTAGAAATGGTGATAGTGTAAAATTAGTTGGTCTCGCATTTACCTGCCCAAGTGGTTCTGGTATTACAACTACAATCTTCCCAGATCATGATCGCGCTCTTGCATTGTTTAATGTTGTTGATGCAAACAAAGTCAATGTTCTTGTTGGACCAAGCACAATTACACATTACTACACGGGTGATGGTGAAATTTATAGACATTATAATTTAAATTTCGGTTCTGGATATAGATCACCAGTTTCTATCGCAGTTACTGATAGAGCATATGAGCATAGATTTGTAAGAGCAGGTATAAATTCAACTTTTGATGGTAGTGGTAACACCTATTCAATCACTAATGCTAAATTCACTTCACATACAGGTGAACTTCAAGTAACAATTGATGGACATGGATTAACAACTGCAGATACTGTTGGATTCGATACTGGTTCAATCGTATTCAGATGTTCTGATGATGATTTCTTCACAGAACAAGTTTATCCAAGACCTACAGATCCAGCAGCAGGAGTTAATCTTTCCATTGCTTCTACGACAGTAAACACTTTAACTGTTAATGTTGGTCCAGCTGGTGGTGGTGGAACGGGTGCTGTTGTTGAGGCAGTAGTCGGTGCTGGAGGAACTTTGGCACTCAATATTGTTAATGGTGGTACTGGATATATCAATCCTATTATTGAGATTCCAGAACCAAATTATGAAAATATGCCTGTTACTGGTGTTTCTAGACTTGGTGTTGGTGCTACAACGGAGACTGGTAAGAACTTACTTCTCAACTTGACAGTTGGTGCCGCTGGCACAAGTAATGTCGGTATTGGTTCAACATTATTCTCAATTGAGTCATTCAAGATTGCTAGAAATGGATATGGATTCCAACCTGGAGATGTTGTAAAAGTTGTTGGTCTTGTTACTGCTAAGGATTATACTGCACCAATTGCCGATTTCCAAGTTGAAATCACACAAACCTTCAATGATTTCTTCTCATCTTGGTCATTCGGTGAAATGGATTACATTGATAGTATTGCTGGTTATCAAGACGGAAATAGAAAGAGATTCCCACTCTTCTATAATGGTGAATTGTTAGCATTTGAAATTGATCCAGCAGCAAGACTTTCTAGCGCAATTGATTTAGATGCAGTTCTTGTTATCTTTGTAAACGGTGTTCTTCAAACTCCAGGATATGCATACCAGTTCCTTGGAGGAACATCATTTACGTTTACTGAGGCACCAAAGGTTAACGACAGAGTAGATATTTTCTTCTATGTCGGTCAGAATGGAATTGACGTTGGAATTACGACAGTTAGAGAAACTATTAAAGTTGGTGATGATGTTTTTGTTAGAAGACATCCAGGTCTTCCACTAACTGTAGACCAAATTGAGCAAAGAACTATCTCAGAAATTCTTGGTTCTGATACAGTTGAAACTGCAATTTACACTGGTCCTGGTGTAAATCAAAATGATTTCAAACCATTCTATTGGACAAAGCAGAAGAAAGACAAGTTTGTAAAGGGTGATGTTATTTACAAAACCAGAGCATCCCTTGAACCAAGAATTTTCCCAACTGCAAAGGTTATTGGTGATGTTAACACTAATAGTGATCAAATATTCGTTGATAATGCACAGTTCTTTGATTATGACGAAGTCATCTATGATTTGAATATCAATACATTTGAATTTGATGCCTTTATGGTGGATTCTTTTGAACCAGTATCTGCTGCGTTTACTGCTACAGTCAGTGCTGCTGGAACTGTTACATCTATTCAAATTCTTGATGGTGGTAGTGGATATACTGGATCTACGGTTGACCTCAAATTCTCTGCACCAAGAGTTATTGGTGTTGGAGTTGGAACAACGGCAACAGGAACTGCAACCGTTGGAACTGGTGGATCAATCACATCAGTAACACTGACTAACCCAGGAATGGGTTATACAAATGCTACAAACCAGGCAATTGTACCTCAAATTATTACAGAAGTTCCTACTGCAATCAGAGAAACTATTGGTGGTATTTCAAATGTTCAAGGATTTACTGGAATTATTACTGGTATTGGAGAAACAACCAACGGTAGTGGTCAAAAAGCAATTAAATTCTTCTTCTCGGCATTAAAAGATTACACTCCTTCTGGAGAATCTGAACTTGCATCTGATGCTTTAGATTTACAAGTAGGATATCCAATCATTGTTTCAAATACTAAGGTTGGACATGGAGTAACTTCCGTATATGATTCTGATAATGCAGTTGTTTCCATTGGAACAACATTCCTTGATAACATCTATATTGTTGATTCAATCTTCAGTGTTGGACCAATTGGAGTCCTGACTTGTAATGTTCACAATGCAACTAATTTAACTGGCATTGGTTCAACAGGAAACTTTGACGAATATAATGCAGGTCTTACAACTTCTCTTGGAACATTCTCTTGGGGAAGGATATACAACTTCAACCAAAGAACCAATCCAATTTCAATTGGTGTTACTGGATTGACAATTGATTCTGGTTTATCTACATTCCCAACAATTCAAAGAAGAGGCAATTTTGGTGAGTCTAAGACTGGAGCAGTTCGTTCCAGAAAACCAATTGCGGATCCAAATATTGTACAGGACAATATTTTACCGTTCTATCCATAATAAATACATAAAAAAAGATAACGATGTCAGCACTTGTTACTGATCAATTTAGGATTTTGAATGCCAGTAATTTTGTAGATTCTGTTGGAGATACTTCCAACGCATATTACATTACTGTTGGTCTTCCCAATCCAACTATTGTTGGATATGGTAGGAGCAATACGTGGAACACAAATCCACCAGCACCTATTGATAACCTTGCATATAATAAGCATACTGGCGATGTTACGTTATATGGTAGAAGAGTTTCTTCTTCTAATGTAAGAAGGTTGGCTAGAAAAATTGAATGGACATCGGGTTCAAAATATGAGATGTATAGACACGATTACAGTGTCTTAAATCCATCTCCATTAACAAATGCATCAAGATTGTATGATGCAAATTATTATGTAATTAACTCAGATTATAGAGTTTATATTTGTATTGAAAATGGTTCTAGTGGAGACAACCCAAAAGGTAATAACTCCCAGGACGAACCAAGATTTACTGATTTAGAACCATCCAGAGCAGGTGATAGTGGAGATGGATATATCTGGAAGTATCTGTTTACAATTAGTCCAAGTGATATTATTAAGTTTGATTCTATTGAATATATTACAGTTCCAAATGATTGGGCAACATCAACCGATTCACAGATAAGAGCAGTTAGAGAATCTGCAGATTCTTCTATTAATGAAAATCAAATCAAAACTGTTTATATCCAAGACCAAGGAGCAAATTATGCTAATGGTTTAGGGCAAGAGGTTGATATTATTGGTGATGGCACTGGAGGAAAAGTAAGAGTTGATGTTGTTGGTGGTAAGATTACAAATACTGTAGTCACTTCAGGTGGTAAAGATTATAGTTATGCAATGGTTGATTTGGGTTCTATCAACTCAAATACCACAGGAACTAGTGCACATCTGATTCCTATCATTCCCCCATCAAAGGGACATGGATATGATATTTACAATGAATTAGGAACCGACAAGGTTTTAGTTTATGCAAGATTTGATGATAGTGATAAAGACTTCCCAACAGATACAAGTTTTGCTCAGGTTTCTATCGTTAAAAATCCAACACAAGTTGGAACTAGCGATATCTACAAAGCAAACAATTTTAATGGTTTGAATGCATTTAAGTTCCAGACAGTGACTGGAACACCAAAGGTTGGAGAAAAGATTTTCCAGAGAGTTCAGCAAAATACTGCTAGAGCATTTGGTTATGTTGCTTCTTATGACCAAGATACAAAGGTTTTGAAGTATTTTTCAGATAGATCTTTGTTCTTGAATCAAACAACTCTTGATACTCAAGATTATACTGGCATCTCTACCAATGGTAGAAGATACAACTTTGAATCTTCCAGTGAATTAATCACAGGGACCACTTCTTCATTTACTGGTTCAATTGATACCACATTTAGTGGTTTCACTGTAAACCCAACAGGAACAAAGTTAATTAACCTCGGGGTCAACTTCACCGGTGGCACTGCAGTTTCTGAAATAAATAAAGGCTCAGGGGATATTATATACCTTGATAACAGAGCCAGCATTGCTAGGAACGCACGCCAAAAAGAAGATTTAAAAATTATACTGGAATTCTAAAAAATGCCACAGAAGACGAACCTCAACGTAAGCCCTTATTATGATGATTTTGATAAGGACAAGAATTTTTATAAGGTCTTATTTAAACCAGGGTATCCTGTTCAGGCAAGAGAATTAACTGGTCTTCAGTCAATCCTCCAGAATCAGATAGAATCCTTTGGCAGCCACATGTTCAAAGAAGGTTCTATGGTTATTCCTGGTGGAATTACCTGTGATAATCAATTTACGACAATTAAAGTCAATCCAAATCATTTAGGCATTGATATTACTGTCTATCTTGACGCATTGTCTTCTGGATCTAATGGTAAAGGAACAAAGGTAATCGGTCAAGATTCTAAAGTTGTTGGTAATATTAGTGGATATATACTTCCACCAACTTTAGATGTAGAAGATATTACAGTTTTTGTCAAGTATCGCGATAGTGCTGAAGATGGGGAAAGTGTAGAATTTCAGGATGGTGAAGTTTTAATCCTTGATGAAAACCTCACATATGGCAACACAACCCTTGTTGAGGGTGATACGGTACTTACCCTTAAAGGAACTGAAGCAACGCAGACAGGATATGCTGTAGGTGTTGCAGAGGGCGTTTACTTTATCAGAGGTACCTTTGTAGATGTCCAAAAACAAAGAATTGTTTTGGATCCATATGACAATGAACCATCATTTAGAGTTGGATTTGATGTCGTAGAAGAAATTATAAACTCAGATGAAGATGAATCCCTGAATGATAATGCAAAAGGATTCACAAACTATTCTGCACCAGGTGCAGATAGATTAAAAATTAGTGTAAAATTAGCCAAAAAGCAACTAACTGATACTGATGACGTCAACTTCATCGAATTAGTTAAAATTGATCAAGGAGAAATTAAAAAACTCCAAAATCAGTCAGATTACAACATAATCAAAGATTATTTCGCAAAGAGAACTTTTGAAGAATCTGGTGACTATGCCATTGATAATTTTATCGTAGAAACATCAGAGTGTTTAAACGATGAAAAGGGAAATGGTGGATTATTTAAGTATGATGAAGTAACTGAGCAAGGAAATACTCCCTCAGAAAATTTGGTTTCTGTTAAAGTTTCTGCAGGAACTGCTTACGTTAGGGGTTATGATATTGATTTAGTTGGATCTACTGTCCTTGATGTTGAAAAACCAAGAACAACCAAATCAGTTGCAACTGCAGCAGTCCCATTTGCAATGGGAAGTTTATTGAAAGTCAATAATACGGCAGGTGTGCCATACATTAACATTGGCGACAGTGACGCTGGCGGTGCAAATAGCACTAATGGCAATATCATTTCTTTATATAAAGAAAGAAGAAATAACACTGGTATTACTAATATTTCTGATGCAGCAACAGCAGGTCTGAACACCAAAATTGGTGAGGCAAGAGTTTATTGGTATGGTCTTGCAGATGATACTTATAAAAATGCTGCTACTCAATTTGATCTGTACTTATTTGATATTCAAACTTATACAGTTTTAACATTAGCAAATACTTACAATACTAATGATGTTCCAGATACCTCTATTGTTAGAGGTCTTTCAAGTGGAGCAACTGGATTTATTAGCACAAGAAGCACTAATGTCTATAGTTTAACACAAACTTCAGGAGAGTTTCTTGTTGGTGAGCAAGTTATTATCAATGAGCAAGTAAAATATCAAACTGGTATCAATGCAATCACAGTATACACTACTGAAGATATTAAAGGTATTTTCCAAGATTGCCCATCATTGAACAGCAACATCCAAACTCCTTTTGTTGCAGATACTGTTCTTTATCCTAAGCCCCTCCCACAATTTGCAATAACAGACCAACTGACGCTTTCTGGTTCTGGTGCAACAAAAACAGGTATAGTTGGTGGAAGATTCTTTAGCGGTGTAACTGGAATCAAACTCGGAAGAACTATCAAATATCAGAATGGAAATGCTGATCCAATTTATGCAGATATTAGTGCAATTTCTGCAGATGGAACAAGTATTAGTCTGACTGTACCAACAACTGCAGTTCCTGGTGTTTATAGAGCAACGCATGGTGCCAATGCAAATTATAATTTCCGTTTGATGGTTCCAAGAATCATCAATGCAGGATCAACAGGTCTTTATTCTCCTATGCCTGTTGAAAATATTGCATCTGTTGACTTAGCAAACTCAAGTTTATTCATAACAAAGCAAATTACACATCCAAGTTTTAGTGGAAATGGATTTGAACTCGCTGTAGGTGATGCAATTAGTGCAAGTGCTGGAATTACTAGTGTATTCTATACACCATTTGATGCAGAAAGATATGCAATTGTTTATTCTGATGGTTCAACAGAAAAACTGACTTCTGGTAAAGTTACTTTAGGTCCTGGTGGAAACACAGTTACCTTTAGTGGTTTAGATAAAGCATCAGATTCAAATACAACTGTTATTGTAACATTAGACAAGAGAAATGTTACTAATAAAACTAAGGACTATATCAGAAGTAATTCTATCACTATTGATAGAACTTCAAAAACAAATGCATTAGGTGGTTTAACTACCAGTTCATACTATGGAACAAGAATTGATGATAGGGAAATATCTTTGAATGTTCCAGATGTTATGGAAGTATGTGCAGTTTATGAATCGACGGATGAAAATGCACCAATTCTTGATAAACTCACATTTGCTACAGGTTCAAATCTGAATACAGAAGCAATTGTTGGTGAAAAGATATTCGGTGAAGAAAGTAGAGCAATTGGTTATGTATATGAAAGAACATCAAATACAATATCCTTTGTTTCAAAAAATACAAACAATTTCTCCGTTGGCGAAACCGTTAATTTTGAAAAATCTGCAGTTTCTCTAGTTGTCCAAGAGGTAACTAAAGGAAGTTATGTAGATTTGACTGCCAATTATAGATTAGATACAGGTCATAGACATGATCTTTGTGATTATTCTAGAATTATTAGAAGACCTGGAAGTCCAACTCCAAGCAGGAAGTTGTTGGTAATTTATGATGCATATGAAGTTGGATCTGATAATAATGGAGATTTCTTCACTGTAAATTCTTACTCAGCAGATAGATTTAAGAGTGATATTCCAACATTGCCAAGCGGTCTTAGAGTAACAAATACAATTGATTTTAGACCAAGAGTTAAGCATTTTACATCAACAACTACTTCGCCTTTTGCATTCTCATCAAGACAATACGATTCTACTTACAGATATGTAATTTCTCCAGATGAAAGTTCTTATGTTGGATACTCTTATTATCTTCCAAGAATTGATTTAGTCTCTATCAATAGATTGGGAGAAGTTGAAGTAATCCAAGGAGAACCTGCAGATATTCCACAAGCACCTGTGCTTGCTGATGATGCAATGGAAATCGCATCAATTAGTTATCCTCCATATCTTTTCAACCCAGATTCTGATCCACAGATTCTTCTGAGAGATAATAGAAGATTCACAATGCGTGATATTGGAAAGCTTGAAGATAGGATTGAAACTCTTGAAGAATTGACGAGTCTTACTATGCTCGAATTGAGCACAAAGTCTCTCTCAGTTACTGATGCTAACGGATTAGATAGATTTAAGTCTGGATTTATTGTTTCTGATTTTAGAGATAAGTCATTGGCAGATCCACGTCTGACAACTATTGATATTAGTAAGGAGGGTGCAACTGCAATCGCACCTGTTGATATCTGGTCAATGGATGCAGAATTAGCATTTGATCCAAATATTAATATTCAAACCGCAGATTTGAGTCAAAACTTAAGACTTCAGGATACAAATATCCAGAAATCTGGTGATATGCTTACGTTAAAGTATGAAGAAGTTGAATGGTTAAATCAACCTCATGCAACTCATGTTGAAAATGTTAATCCATTTGAAGTTGTTGCTTTTGTTGGTGGTGTTGTTTTAGATCCAGCATCAGATAATTGGGTCAGAACAATCTATATCAATGATCAAAGAACAGAATCAACTGGTGCAAAGTGGAAGCAACAGGCAAAAGTAACTAAGAAAGTTGACAAAAAAGTTCGTTTTGAACGTTACAAGAAGGGTGGAAATAGAGGTGAAACTGGAAGAAGAAAGTATGTAACAACAACTATTACGACAAAAACAAAATACACACCAAAACTTACAGGTCCATCAAGAGAATTTAATTATGTTGAAGATGTGAAAATATCTGGAGATGCAGATCCATGGATGCGTGAGAGAAATGTTTACTTTGCTGCTAATGGATTGAGACCATTTACAAAGCACTATCACTATCTTGATAGTCAGCAGGTTGACATTATACCAAAACTTTGTGAAATCAATATGATTTCTGGAACTTTCCAAGTTTATGAAGGAGCTGATGTTTTCGATTCAACTGGAAAGAAAATTGGTTTTATGAGAATTGTAAAACCAAATCATAAGTTTGGTGATACTACCAGACCAGATATTGGTGCTGGTCTTGGTTCTCCATCAGTTCTTGTTGAGAAATATAGTGTAGATCCATATGATAGAACTAGACCAGCTCCAGGCGAGTTATATTCTCCAACATCAAAACTGATTAATTTTGGCGTTAGAGCTTTAGCTAATTGGCAGAAGTTCTATGGGTATGTGGAAAAAGGTGCTAAGGTAGTTGGACAAAGTTCTGGTGCTGTTGCTACAATCACAAGAGCAGAACTTATTTCTGATAACTGGGGAGATATCATTGCAAACTTCTACTTCAGAAACCCAAATAGCAATCCATTACCACCAGTAAGGGTTAAGAGTGGTACAAAAACTGTTAAAATTACTGCTGTTCCACCCAATACATTTGTTCTTCCTGGTTCAAAGAGATTTGCATCGGAAGCAATTGGAACATATAGTGGTTCTGGAACAATCTTAACTCAGGAGACAACCCGAGTTTCTGTAAGAAATCCACCCAAACCTGCAGCAAAACCAACAGAAATCCAGCGTAAAGTAAAAGCACCTCATAGAGATCCATTAGCACAATCATTTACTGTTGATGGTAAGGGCATATTCTTAACTTCTTTTGACTTGTTCTTTGCTTCTAAAGATCCAGATTCAAAAATATTTGTTGAACTGAGGACTATGGAATTGGGAACACCAACTCAGTACTTAGTCCAAGATTACACTCAAGTTGCACTTAATCCAGATCAAATCAATGTATCTCAGGATGCAAGTGTTCCAACTAGAATTAGTTTCCCATCTCCAGTTTATCTTGAGGCGGATAAAGAATATGCAATTGTTGTTCTTGCTCCAGCATCAATTAATTATGAGATGTTTATTGCAAGAATGGGTGGCAAAACGCTGAAAACAACCAATCTTCCTGATGTACAAAATGTTGTCGTTAGTAAGCAGTATATTGGTGGTTCATTATTTAAATCCCAAAATGGAACTATTTGGACACCAAGTCAATATGAAGATTTGACTTTCAAACTTTATAAAGCAAAGTTTGTAAGTTCTGGAACTGTAACATGGCATAACTCCGATATTACACCAAAAGGTACTAATAGTGCTTCTTTGAATAACAACCCAGTTGAAGGTCTTCCAAGAAAAATTAAAGTAGCAATTACTGGAACATTAAACAGTAATGTTGTACTTGGAACTAAGGTTGCTGAAGGAGCAACTGCACCAAGTGTCAGTGGATTTGTTGAAAATCTTGGTGCTGCAGCAGCCACTGTAGAAATTACCGATGGTGGTTCTGGATATCTTGCATCGCAAACTGGAATCACAAATGTAAACTTGTTCTCACTTACTGGAAGTGGAACTGGTGCAGTAGCAACAATTAATACTGATGCAGATGGTAAAGTTTCTAGTGTGACTCTTACCTCTAACGGTTCTGGTTTTGTTGAAGGTGAAACAGTTGGAATTACAACATCAAGTATTGGTACGACCGCACAGCAACAAGGTTCTGGTGCTAAGGTTACAATCAAAACAATCAATGCTTCGACAGATACGCTTTATCTAACTGATGTTCAGGGTGATAACTTTAGTGCCGCATCTTCAGTTTATTACTTGACAGATGCAAATGATGAGTCAACAAGAACAAATTCTGGCGCTTCAGTAACTACTTCTGCAATAGTTAATAATAAGTATTCTGGTAATGTGTTCCGCATCAAGCAGCAAAATCATGCTCATCATGGTGGAAATAATAAAATTGAAATTGTTGATATTGACCCAGATACAACTAAGACAACATTGACCGAAGAATTTACAGAGACTGCGACTACGGTTGCAGTTGCAAATACTTCAATCTTTGCTAGATTTGAGGGGATTTCAACCACTAGAGGTTATGCTTTAGTTGATAATGAAATTATTGGATATTCCAATATTAGTGCTGGTAACGCAGGTGCTGGTACTTTGACAATTGATTCTAGATCATTACAAGGTAGTGTCAAATCAATTCACAATAAGGGTGTTTCCATTCAACCTTATGAAGTAAATGGTGTTTCTTTGACAAGAATCAATACAACACACAATATTCCATCAACTTATTATGCAACTGATAACTCAAATATTGATAGTTATTTCCTAGAGTTTGATAGAAGTTTAGAATCGCCTTCTGTTAGAGATAACGGAGCAGGTTTGCTCAACTTTAAAACTCAATCTGGTTTTGGTGGCAACACAGTTGGTATTTCACAAAACTATCAGTTCAGCGTTCTGACACCACAATTTAATGTTATTACTCCAGGAAAAGGAACATCTGCTAAGTGCAATGTTCGAACAATTTCTGGAACAAGTGCTGGTGGAAATGAAGCATCATTTATTGACCAGGGTTATCAACCAGTAGTTCTTAACAAACCAATTTACTTCAATACTCCAAGAATGGTTGCTTCTGAAGCAAATGAACAGGCAAGACTCACTACTTTACCACGTAATAAATCACTTACCTTGAGAGTTGATTTTGCTTCTGAAGATGAAAATCTATCACCAATGATGGATACTCAAAATGCAACATTTGTTCTTGGAAGAAACAAAACTAACAAACCTATTGATGATTATGTCACAGATTCAAGAAGTAATCAAGATGAAGGTGATCCACATGGTGCAGTATTTGTAACCAAGGCAGTTTCTCTCTCACAACCAGCATCCAGTTTGAAAGTCATCATCGCTGCACATAGAGAAGAAACTGCAGACTTTAGAGTATTCTATAAACTCTATAAGGCAGATTCTATGGAAATTGAACAAAAATTTGTTCCATTCCCAGGATATGATAACATGTTTGACACTGATGGAGATGGTTTTGGTGATAGAGTTAAAGATCCTAACAAAAATAATGGAAGGGCAGATGCTTTTGTCCCACCAAATGGTGAGGGAGAAGATGATTTCTCAGAATATCAATTCAGTGTGGATAACTTAGATCAGTTTACTGCATTTGCAATTAAGGTTGTTATGTCATCGACAAATGAATCTGCACCTGTTAGACTGAGAGACTTTAGAGCAATTGCACTCGCATAATATGGACAAGGAAGACTTGATTCCCGTTGAGGGACACAATAACTTATTCAGAGATAGAAATACTGGGGCTATCATTAACACCGATAGTTCCGGTTATACCCAATATAAAAAAATGAAGCAACGGAGGCAGACAGAAAGAGAAGAACTTGATACTCTTAAGAAGGATATTGACGAAATTAAATCTTTACTCAAGGAGCTTACTAATGGATCCAGATGACATCAAACTTGAAAAACTGTCCAAAGAATTTGAATATCAGAAAATAGCAAACGAAATTGATGGGTGCGATTCTGTGACTATGCTGAAAGACATGGCTAAGTCATATGTAAAACTTTACCTCAAACAGCAGGAAGTTGTAAGTACTTTGGGACTTGAAGGAATATAAATAATTCCTAGATCCTGAAAATCTATCGTAAATGGCTGATATTAAGGTCAGGGTAGGTCAACAACCTGCAGTAAAAGTAATATCTTCGCTTGCTGGTGCTCAAGGTCTATCTTTAGCCGAACTTAGTGATGTTAGTGCAACCAATTTGCAGAATGGAATGGTACTCGTGTACAACAGTTCTATTCAAAAATGGGAAGCAAC
>Ga0181590_10001255_pt1 | contig 21595 bp, 16 predicted proteins | sample 071ome_34_FD_132446 | JGI IMG/M metagenome (GOLD analysis project Ga0181590, IMG submission 132446) | Coastal salt marsh microbial communities from the Groves Creek Marsh, Skidaway Island, Georgia - 071411BT metaG (megahit assembly) | ecosystem: Environmental > Aquatic > Marine > Intertidal...
ATATTGATATCGATCTCAAGGAGTTTTAAATGGCTATAACAGCTGAAACCCGGAACAGTATCATTGAGCTGGTGGTGACCGCGTATAACGCGCCTCCCGGCACGGCACTGTTGACAGATTTGGTCGCGATTGTGGAAGACGGCGGGTCGCTCGCTGATGTCGCAACTGCGTTGACCACCAGCGACACATGGGCTGGACTTTACCCTTCATTCCAGACTGCAGAAGAGTTCGCGGCCGAGTGGCTGGGTAACTTGGTGCCCGAAGCGGGCGCAGACGCTCTGGCCGGAGGCATTGACATCGCGGTTGGCCTGATCAACGGCGGGTCAAGCTTTGCAGACATTATCCTGATTGCGCAGGACTTCCTGGCCAACCTGTCAGAGGACGACGCTGAGTTCGGTTCCTCAGCTGCTAACTTCAACAACAAAGTCGAAGTTGCCACCTACCACACAGTGACCCTCGAGCTGGACGCAGACACTGTGGCCGAGCTTCAAGAGGTTCTGGTCAGCGTGACCTCTGACGATGATTCAGTTGGCGATGCCAACACGGCAGCACAGGCCTCTGTGCCGGGCGAGACGGTTGCTCTGACTACCGGACTGGATTCTGGGGCTGCGTTCACTACTGGCTCAACGAACGACGTATTCAGTGCAGTTGACGCAAACGACGGCGATATTGACACCCTCACCACTGGCGATAGCCTGGACGGTGGATTGGGTACTGATACTCTGTCTCTGGCGGTATCAAGCAATGCTTCCGCTTCTGACACTATCTCTACAACAAGCATAGAGAACGTCAAGGTTTACAACAACAGCTCGGCCACTTACACGCTTGATGCGACTCTGATGTCCGGCCTGACTGACGTCTTCGTCACAGGCGGCACCAGCGCAACTGTCGTGGACACTGCCGGCGTGGTCAACCTGCACCTGATTAACACAGATCAGACTGCGACCGTCACGGCTGACGATCTGGATGGCAGCTCCGACGCGTCCATCGTCCTGGTTAACGGCGCGGACACCACCGCCGTATATAATGGCCTTGAGACCATCAATCTTGTGGCAGTGGGCAGTGCTTCAGACATCACCCTGGTCAGCGCAGACCTCGAGGCGGTTACCGTCAGTGGGGACGGCGATGTTGATGTGACTGCAGTATTCTCCGGCATTGATACCGACGCGAAGGTTAATATGCTTGACGCATCTGCTGCGACCGGTGACGTCGATGCGACGGTCGTGCCAGGCGTTGATGTGTATACCCATATTGCTCTGGGTTCTGGCGACGACAATGCCACTTTTACCGGTGCGATCACTGACGATGTGACCATCTCAGGCGGTGAAGGCGACGACAGCCTGACCCTCACCTCGGCTATTGCCTATGACGCAGAAGCAGAGACCCAGGCTGGTGCGAACATCTCCGGCATTGAGGGCCTGGTACTGGCAGGAGGTTCCGTAGACGGCCGCGCATTGACCGGAAACGCGGAATCTACGATTGATTCACTGACAGCAGCTGGCGACGCCACTGCTACATACCTTCCGATTGCCAGTGTGCTTCAAGTCGCTGACGGTGAGGTCACCTTGAGCGACAGTGGGGTCACCGGCCTTACCGTGACTCTCTACGACGCAGAATCTACTCTGTCCGCAGCAGAGGCAGAGTCGCTGACGGTCCTCTCCGCAGGAGCTGAAAGCACTGACGATAACAGCCTCACAATGGACGCCGAAGGTTCTGCCGCGCTGACAAGTGTCGTTGCTGCCGGCAGCAATCAGTTGTCCATCGACATTGCAGGCGAGTTACTTGCGTCAGTCAATGCCGCGGGCGTAACGGGCACTGAGACATTCACACTCGTCGCAGATGGCGGTGCGGATGTGACTGTGACACCTTCCAGTGTCCGTCCGCTTGATGTAGAAGCTGAGGACGCTAACAACCTCACCACCGGTGCGGGTGACGACACCATCAGCGGCGGCGCCTATAGAGACGTCATTGCAGCCGGTAGTGGTGCCAACCACGTCACGGCAGGATCTGGCGACGACACCGTAACTGCGGGTTCTGGCGCAGACACCATTATGGGTGGCGCGGGCGATGACGACATCACCGCTGGCGATGGTGCCAACTACATCACCGGTGAAGCCGGAGATGACGCGATTGATGCCGGCGAAGGCGCTGACACCGTAATGGGTGGCGCGGGCGACGACACCATCACGGTTGGCAATGGCAATAACGTGGTAACAGGTGAAGCCGGTGACGATTCCATCACTGCGGGTGAGGACGAGAACGACCTCTCCGGTGGTGCTGGCGATGACACCATCACCGCAGGCCGCGGTGACGACACCATCAGCGGTGGCGACGGCGATGACACGATCACTGCTGGTCGTGGCGACAACCTCATTGACGCCGGCGCGGGTGACGACACTATCCTCCTCGATGACCGGGGCAATGACACGTTAGACGCGGGCGCTGGTGACGACACCATTGGCGTGTCTTCTATTGATGAAGACAAGGTCATCGATGGTGGAGAAGGCACTGACGCCATGCTCAACTTGGCTGCCCTCGATGCAGAAGCCGCCTATCAGGATAACGCTGCCTTTGTATCGACAGAAGCGTCCGCTGAAGACGTTGTTGTTACCGCAACAGGCATCGAATCCCTGTGGCTCTCAATGGACGTTGGAGCGGAAGGGGCCGAGAACGATAGCGTCCTTGACCTGTCCGGCTCGACCGACCTTACGTCGCTTTATCTGGATATCACGGGCGAAGATAACGAGCGCTCTGGTGAGTACGACACCGAGATAACCGGCATTAGCGCTAGCAATCTCACCCTCGGTTTCCTAACCGACGTGTATGAAGCTTATGAGTATGAAACACCAAATCCCGGCGGCATTCGATTCACCGGCGATGGGCAAGACATCACCGTCAACATGATCGTAGACGACGAGCGTAGCGGTGATCTTGAAACAGCTCTTATCTTCCGAGACTTCGGCGACGTGGTTTTCAATGCGCCAGTTACCGACATGGACTCTGAGGATGGCGAGCATGCCACCCTGGAGCTAGAAGGCGGCCTTATCTTCGACGACGTCGACTCCGTTACCCTGAACTTCGGTTCTGGCACTGACGTCGACGGGGAAACGAAGTATGAAGATGGTTCCAGCGATGAACTGTTTGGCGTCAGTGTCTATGCTGACGAGTTCCAGTCTCTGTCCATAAATGTGGCCGACGGTGGATACGTCTACATTTATGAGGATTTACGCTCTGATGAAACCGTGGATGCCGGTGAATCCGTCGAGTACGGCCGTGCAGAGGACGGCAGTGCCTATGCTTCAATCTACATCGGTGGAGAGGATATCGAAGACCTCGATATCAATATCACCGTGGGCGACGACGCCTACCTCGAGGTTGCCTACGCCATTGACGCAAGGCATGAGGGAGTTACCGTTGACGTTGAGATCGGCGAGGATTCTACTGTTTACATCGATGAATTCATTCTCGGTGACGATGCTTCAATCACTATAGACGTCGGTACGCGAACCGAGTTGTATGTGGAAGGATTCGACCTGGGCGAGGACTCCTCGGTTACCATCAACGCTAGAGCTGGCGCCTATGTTGAACTAGAAGATGTCGAATACTCCGGCTCTATGACAATCAACAGTGACTTCGGCGCAGAGATCTATCTTGATATTAATCATGGTATAGGCGAGGAATTCACTCTGACCCTCGTTGGTGAGGGTTACTTCAACGGTGGTTCGGCTTCTATCGAGATCGATAGTGACGCTGACGCTTACACCCTCGATGCGTCTGGCTGGAATGACGCCACTGGGGAAGACCTTGATGTGACTGTGGCTGCCGGAAATGCCTCCACGTCTCTTACCTTCATCGGTGACTTTGAGGGAATCACTAACACCGCTGCGTACGCTGCGTCGGTTGAGGCAGAAGAGTTCTCGTTCACTTACGCTTCTGGTGAGGCGAATGTCGAGCTCAACTACGGTGAGTCAGACGACACAGTGGTCACTGCCAACGGCGACGATGACATCGACGTAGGTGGCGGTACCAACGTTGTCACTGCGGGCGGGGGCGATAACACAATCACTCTCACCGGTGGTGCTTCCGTCGAAGACTACGACACCATCAACGGCCTGAACGTTGCTGAGGCCGCTGGGGAAAACGACACCATCGAGCTTGGTGACACGGTTGCCGGCGCAGGTGCGGTTACTGTCCTTGGAGACATTGCGGAGGCAGAAGCCTTTGGTGTTGGTGAAGCGTCTGCTGAGGTCGAGGCTGCCGATGTCATCGCTACGGTCACAGACGGTATCATGACTCTGGCCTCAGAGGACGCGGAAGCCCTGGCGGCGTTTGATACGCTGGACGAGTATGTCTCAGCCGCTCTGCTGGCATTGACCGACGGTCAGTTCTTTGAAGCTGGTGCGGAGACAAATGTGGATGAGATCACAGTAGGCTTCGTGTTCGATGGTGCCACTTGGATTGTCTCAGCCACAGACGTTCAGGACACCGCCGAAGCTGCACTGGCAGTCGACGATCTGATCAAGCTGACAGGTCTTTCTGGAGACGAGACGCTGGGTACTGCGGCAGCCGCAGACACCATCGTGGTCGGCTAGTCCAAAACAACGCACGTTGTTTTTGATCAAAGGCCCACCCCTCGGGGTGGGCTTTTTTATTTCCGGCTCCCGATAAGTTGATCATCTCAGTGTTGTAAACAAGGGACTATCTGGCTTACTGGGGCACCCACGATTGACTTTATACATGCCAAACAACGAGAATTATCCCTAAAAATGGTATCCTGAATTTCCCGTAATACTTATGAACTGAGCCCTGAGGTAGGCGGCCGTCACGGTGCTTAGGCTATGTTCGCAACGTGACCAGGGGCCTGTGCATTACAGTCTGATTTACGCGCGCAGGTGCGAGATAGCTTGAACCAAAGTTTTCATTCCAGACAATCATTACAACGGTAAAACTATGAAATTAATTAAAGCCCTCTCCCCGGAGAAAGCTGCCGAGTACCTGGAGCTTACCAAGAAGCTCGATTGGCAGGACGGCCGCGGTTCAGCAAAAGGTTCCGCCAAGTCGATTAAGAGTAACTTTCAGGCCTACCCGAGGGATCCCAATTTCAAGCCATTCGCGCAAATGCTCAATGCCGTCATCATGGGTGACGGCGCCGTCAAGGCTTCGACGTTCCCCAAGGCGATCGTGGGAGTCCGCGCAAATAAATATGTGCCTGGTGACACCTACGGGTGGCATGTTGACTTCTCGCACATGCAGGGTCTCCGCACCGACCTCAGCTTCACGCTGTTTCTTGCTGAGCCGGACACCTATGAGGGTGGCGAATTGATGACTGATGAGGATGGCCACGTGCGTAAGTTCAAGCCTGAAGCCGGTCAAATGCTGCTATATCCGACGGGTGTGCTGCACCAGGTTGCGCCTGTATTGAAGGGAGAGCGCATAGCTATCGTTGGGTGGATCAGCAGCCTGATTCCGAGCCATGAGTCGAGGGAGACCTTGAACAGGATGAATCGCGCGATTGCCCAGCTCAAGGACTCCCACAATATCGATTCGGACGACCCTCAGTACCAGAGGCTTAACTATACCTACTATCAAGTCATGCGACTGTTAACCCCATAGGATACCCTCATGAAAGCAACCGATGTTTTACGCGATCCCTCCTGGCTACCGGTGGCATTGGCCCCGGGAACGAAGAACGTCGTGTTCCAACAGTTCGGGGAAGGGGCCGTTGCCGATTCTACATTCCTTGATGGCCGCGCTAAGGGCACCTCCGATAAGCGAGTCCAAGTCCCTGTGATCGAAGTAGTGAGGTACGCAGAGGGGGTCACTAGGGAGAATGCGATTAATGAGCTGTTCCACATTTCGCACGTCGGTTCAACCCTGCTCGCCAAGGTGGTGCAGTCTGTTCCCTCTTCAATATCTTACCGCGAGCCGACCATTTTCAGAGAGTTGGTGAACTTAATATACGCATTTGAAAAAGGCGCGAATAATTTTTACGCAAGAGAGCTGCCTCTTATGTTGAAGGGCATCTACGCGTTGTTTAATCGGGGTACTGAAGACCATGTGTTCATCAAACATACTAGCGGGAACTTGGTACTGCCTCCCCATTTTGACGAAAAAGTGACCAAGATAACGGTGACAAAGCGAGATGCCTACCTCTACACCTCCGCTAAGGACTTTCTGTCCCACGCGACCAAGAGTCAGGGATTGTTCGGTGATGCTATCAGTGGTGGCCCGCGGCGTGTGGCTTATTTTAATCGCCTCGCTTGCTTCAGGGCACTTGAATTGGCTGATATGAAGCCACTTGAAAAGGTCGCACTGGTATGGGTGACCGAAATGCAGAAGCTGATCTGTCGCACCGCCGGGGCATTTGACCAGAAGGTTATCAATTTTGATGCCTGTCTCAGGGAGAATGGTAAGGTGGGTATCGTGGACGTCCTGTGCAGGGCTTACGACCTCGATGACCATCGAGATATACTGTTGGAGAGCCCGGCCTGGGACAGTAACTCCAAGAATGATAAGCCGTTTGATCTTAACGCACGGGTCGAGGCCTTAGACACGAACTATCTCGCGAACAAAATACCCGTTGAGAAGGCCATCACCTGGATAAAGGAAGTGTGCCACGAAAACGTGAACTTCTCGCCACTGCTCCCATACATCGAGTGAACGTAACTATCAGACTTTAGTACTTTTGCCTAACAGCCAACGAGGAGCCGGGAACATGGAAGCTGAAGACGAAACGATCACGATAGACGGCGTGAGTTACCGGATCGCCGACCAAGTTGATGAGTTTCAGAAACTGGCACCCCACTTAAAGCATGCCCGGAGAATGCTGATTAAGCGTCACAAGGATATCGCCGTTTTAACTCTTGCTCGTGACAATCTTCGTCGACAGCTGTTAATGCTTCTGGGTGAGACTATTGATCCTGACGAGGACATTGCGCTTCCCGATACTATTTCCTTTGAAGACGCAGATTGAGTAAGCCCGACGCTGCGAACAGTCAACAGGCCGAAACGATGTTCGGCTACACAAGATCTGAGGCAAGCATATCAGGTGGTCGATGGCGCCTCTCTCCGGCGAACAGACCGCGAATCGCCCTATGCTCTACGCCCAAGTCGGGCTCCACCTGGGCGACCAATGTCTTGGGGAAGGGTCTAGGGGTCAACTCTCGACGGCTGTGTTACGCCTACAGCTCCAATGAACATGACCTGTACGTTCCTGCGCTCTTGGATAGCCTCCAGCAGGGATTTGTCTCTCAGCTGCATATGAGAGCCACGCCCCATAACGTGGCCCTACTGCAGGACTTTCGAATTGCCTCCGTGATTTTGACTCGCAATATATTCGATTCTATCGTCAGCTTTTCACGTGACCTACGAGTAAAACTTCAGCTTGAGAGCCCTAACCCTGGCCAGTACGGGTACAGCTTCGTGTGGCTCACCGTAGACATGCAACAATGGTCAGATGAGCAACTCATTGATTATAGTATTGATCACTACCTTCCCTGGTACATGAATTTTTTGCGCTCATGGGACGCCTACCAGACAATTCTTAAGGCCTACCCGTTGAGGTATGAGGCGCTCAAGGCCGAGCCTGCGAGGCATTTCTCCGCAATTTATAACAAGTTTTATAAGGGGCGGGAGATTGATTTCTCTTCTCTCTCGAACATTTCCTACGGAGACAACAAGGCCATGTCGCAAACTGCAAGTGAAACTGGTTCAGGATACTCTCTTCTAAGCGAGAGCCAGGTCGCTCGTATTGAAAGGGCCTTTCTGCGATCAGACTCTGACTGGACCAAGGCGCATCTTGAGGCGCTGCCCTAGACCCAAATCCGACCATGAAATTCCTGTTTATCCATCAAAATTTCCCGGGACAGTTCAAGTTCCTCGCCCCTGCCCTTGTTAAGGCCGGCCATAGTGTGACTGCGCTGGTGCCCAGTAACAGCGCGAGCAGTACCGAGGATCATTGCGGCATAGAAGTGCTGGTGTACCCGCTGAAGAGGGGCAACACACCGGGCATCCACGACTGGGTAATTGACCTTGAAAGTAAAGTCATTCGAGGGCAATCGTGCGCGCAGTACGCATTGAATATGAAGTCTGACGGTTTTGAGCCTGACATCATCATTGCCCATCCGGGCTGGGGTGAGAGTCTTTTTCTAAAAAATGTCTGGCCTGACGCCTTATTGAAAATCTATTGTGAGTATTATTATCTCATCGACGGCGGCGACGTGGGCTTTGACCCTGAATATGACGACTCCAGCCCGCTCAAGGCAAGCCGACTGCAGATGAAGAATCTGAATATCCTCTCGCACTGTGAGGTAGCCGACCAGATGCTTGCTCCGACCCGCTGGCAGGCGAGCACCTTCCCTGAGCGAATCGCCAACCGGATTACGGTGATCCATGACGGAGTCGATACTGAAGAGGTGTCTCCGCAGGAAGATGCGAGCCTGATTCTGCCTTCCGGCTCGAGGGTGGGAAGGGGTGACAGGGTCGTGACCTATGTGGCTCGCAATCTGGAGCCGCACCGCGGGTTTCATACCTTCATGCGGGCAGTGCCCGAATTGTTAGCGAGTGATGCACAGTTGCAAGTTCTGATTGTCGGAAGTGAAGACAAAGGCTACGGCCTGATCCCTGCATCCGGTCTTAGTTGGAAACAAACCCTTGAAGCTGAGACGTTGACAGAGTTGCCAGAACGCCTCCGCTCACGCGTGCATTTTCTGGGCAGGCTATCGTATCGAGATTACCTACAGGTGCTGTCGGTCTCTTCAGTCCACGTTTATTTGACCTATCCTTTTGTGCTGAGCTGGAGTCTGATGGAGGCGATGAGTATGGGCTGCGCCATCGTGGCGAGTGACACAACGCCGGTGAGTGAGGTGATCAGCCATGATCAGGAAGGCCTGCTGGTCGACTTCTTCAGCCCCTCTGAGATTGTTACAGCGGTTACAGGATTGCTCGCTGACGAATCGAAACGCAAGAGACTCGGATCAGGCGCCCGGAAAAAGATCGTTGAGCAGTACGATCTGCAATCCCAGTGCCTGCCGCGACTCATGGAGTGGGCCTGCAGCACCCAATGAGCTGGCGGCAACACGTCCATGAAAATGGTTCCGGACGTACCCGGCTAATACACAGGCCCTCGCGAGCGGGTTGGGTTCACAGGGATTGGGTAACCGCCTCAGGTCGGGAGTCCACGTTCTTGAAGTCTGACTCCGGATTCCCCCGGAATAGTCACGATTTATTTGAAGATCAGCATCAGTGCGGTCAGCACCAGCATGGTACCGAGCAGCTGTTTCACCAGCTCCGAGGAGGCCCTGTTGAAGAGCGCCAGCCCGAGCATCACACCGGGAATCAGTCCGAAGAGCAGAAGCCCCAGCAGTGTCAGGTCGACCAGCCCCAGCGCCAGCATGACCAGACCGCTGATCAGCGAGATCGGGGTCGAGAGCAACACATCATTGGCGATCAGTTTCTTCGGCGTCATCCGCAGCGGATAAATAAGCCGCAGCAGCATCGCCCCGATTGACCCGGCGCCGATGGAGGTAAGCGTCACGAGGCTGCCCAACAGGCCGCCCGACAGGACGGTCAACAGGCGCTGATGGCGCTTGAACTCTTCCGGGTGTCCGACCCGAAGGCTGGTGCTCTGGGCCTGAAGCGGTCTGGCGAACAGCAGGGACAGCCCGGACAAACCGACGAGCACGGCGATGGTGTTGAAGATCAGGGGCTCATAGTCAACAAAGAGGCCGCCGCGTATGGCCAGAAACGCCAACGGCACAGCGACCAGCGCACCGAGCCAGAGCAGCTTTAACACCCCCCAGTCCGCCTGCCCGCTGCGGATATGGGCAAAGCTCGCCACGCCCTTGGCGGCACTGGCGGCTAGCAGATCGGTTGCCACGGCAGTCTGCAGGGGCAGACCAAAAACGATGAGCAGCATCGGCGTCAGCACGGCGCCGCCGCCAACACCGGTCAGGCCGATCAGCAGCCCGACGCCGAGGCTGAAGACCGGGATCAGCTCGGCCGGCAGCACGGCGGCTCACCTGTGGCTGAAGACGGCATCAGTACATGCTGTCCTTGATCTGCTCAAACAGTTGCGTCACACAGTCCTCAAGCGGCACATCGGTAGACAACCTCACTTCGGCGGCCTCCGGTGCCTCATAGGGGCTGTTGATGCCGGTGAAGTTGGGGATCTCGCCTGCCCTGGCTTTCTTGTAGAGACCCTTCGGGTCCCTCTGTTCGGCCACGTCCAGTGGCGTGTCGACGAAGACTTCAATGAACTCTCCGTCCCCAAACAGCTCACGCGCAAACCGGCGCTCCGCAGCAAAGGGTGAGATGAACGCGGTGAGCACCACCACGCCGGCATCCACCATGAGCTTGGCGATTTCAGCCACTCTCCGGATGTTCTCCACCCGGTCCGCCTCGGTGAAGCCGAGGTCCTTGTTGATGCCGTGCCGGATGTTGTCACCGTCGAGCAGGTAGGTCTTGATGCCGCGGGCATGCAGGAGCTTTTCAAGCTCATTGGCCAGCGTTGACTTGCCGGAGCCGCTGATGCCGGTGAACCACACCACGAAACTCTTGTGCCCATTCAGGGTCTGCCGCTGCGCTTTGCTGATCGAGACCGCCTGTGTGTGGATGTTCTGGGAGCGGCGCAGGGCATGGCGAATCATGCCGGCCGCCACGGTTTGCTTGGTGGCCTTGTCGATCAGAATGAACGAGCCCAGGGTCTGGTTGTTGGTGAACTCCTCGAATACCACCGGCGAGTCCAGGCTGAGCTGCACCCGGGCAATGTCGTTCAGGCCCAGGTGTGTCGCACTCCCCCCATCCAGCGTGTTGATGTTTAGCACCTGCTTGATGCGCGTCAGATTGGCAGAACACTCCTGCGTGTTGAGCTTGATCTTGTAGGGGCGTCCGACGTAGCCGCTGTCACGGGCCATCCAGACCAGGTCAACCTCAAACTGGTCGGATACCTCGCAGGGGTCCGAAGCTTCGACGATGACGTCGCCGCGAGAGATGTCTATCTCGCGATCGAGGACCAGCGTCACAGCCTGATCGGCTCCCGCGCGCTCGAGCTGGGTCTGATAGAGATCGATCCCACTTATCTGCGCGATTTCGCCCGAGGGCAGGGCCCGTATCTTGTCACCGACGGCGACAGAACCCGAGGCCACCGTGCCTGAGTATCCCCTGTAGTCAGAATGGGGTCGGTTGACCCACTGCACCGGAAACCGGAACGGCCTGGCATTCAGCGCCGAGCTGACGTCAACCGTTTCCAGGCAACCCAGCAGGGTCGGCCCCTTGTACCACTTGGTTTCTCTTGAGCGCTGCACGACGTTGGCGCCGTCCAGAGCGCACACCGGGATCGCCGTGATGTGGCTGAAATCGAGTGTCTCGGTAAACGCGGTAAAGTCCTCAGTTATGCGCTGGAAGCTCGACTGGTCGTAATCTACCCGGTCCATTTTATTCACCGCCAGCACGATGTTCTTGATGCCCACGAGGTGGCACAGATAGGCATGACGGCGAGTCTGGGTGAGGATGCCCTGAGTCGCGTCAACCAATATGATCGCCAGCCCTGCTGTTGAGGCGCCGGTAATCATGTTGCGCGTGTACTGCTCGTGGCCGGGCGTGTCGGCAACGATGAACTTGCGCTTGTCGGAATTGAAGAAGCGGTAGGCCACATCGATGGTGATGCCCTGCTCGCGCTCGGCGGACAGCCCGTCCACAAGAAGCGCAAAGTCGATGTTGTTGCCCTGCGTGCCGACGCGTTTGGAGTCGCTCTTCAATGACTCTACCTGATCGTCGAACAGGGCCTGTGTTTCATACAGCAGGCGCCCGATCAGGGTACTCTTGCCATCGTCGATTGAGCCGCAGGTGATGAAGCGCAGCGTGTCCAGTGCTGCCTGCTGTTCAATATACTGTTCCAGTTCAGAGGCCATGATCAGAAATACCCCTCAATCTTTTTCTTCTCCATCGAGGCGCTCGCTTCCTTATCGATCAGCCGGCCCTCGCGCTCGCTCGAGCGGGCGGCGATCAGCTCTAGGATGACGGCCTCCAGCGTATCTGCGCTGGATTCCACCGCAGCGGTCAGCGGGTAGCAGCCCAGCGTGCGGAACCGCACGCTGCGTGACTCCACTTTTTCTCCGGGCATCAGCTGAAAGCGGTCGTCATCGACCATGATCAGCTGCCCGTCTCTGGACACGGTGGGTCTGTGAGCGGCGGTGTAAAGTGGCACAATCGCAATGTCTTCCTTGAAGATGTACTGCCAGATGTCCAGCTCGGTCCAGTTCGACAGCGGGAACACCCGGATCCCCTCGCCCTTGTGGATGTCGGTGTTGTAAAGGTTCCACAACTCGGGTCGCTGCTGTTTGGGGTCCCACTGCTGGGTCTGCGTGCGAAATGAAAACACCCGCTCCTTGGCCCGGCTCTTCTCCTCATCCCTGCGCGCGCCACCCAGACAGACATCAAAACCGTGGGCCTTGATGGCCTGCTTCAGCGCCACGGTTTTCATGATCTCGGTGTGCAGCTCGGAGCCGTGGTCGAACGGGTTGATGCCCTTCTCCAGTCCTTCTGGGTTGGTGTGGACGATCAGCTCCATGCCGCTGTGCTCTGCCATGGCATCACGGAATTCGTACATCGCCCGAAACTTCCAGGTGGTATCCACATGGAGAAGCGGGAAGGGGGGTGTGCTTGGATAGAACGCCTTGAGTGCGAGGTGCATCATCACGGCGCTGTCCTTGCCGATGGAGTACAGCATGACCGGATTCGCCGCATTGGCGGCAACCTCCCGCAGGATGTGAATGCTCTCGGCCTCGAGTCTGTCCAGGTGAGAGAGGGAGTGAGAATGAGTGGATGTGCTGATTGTCATGGGTTCCTTGCGGTGCTCACGGTTGTGCATGGCGGGCTGCTCATAATAGGCGCTGATATTCAGGTCGGTCCGGTGGTCGCCGGCGGTAATCTGCTTCAGGTGCATGCGGCGAAACGCCGAAGTCAGCGGCCCTGAGGGAAAAAATACGGTGTCCTTGCCGGAGGCCTGCAGCAGGGCTTGCAGTGCCTGTTTCAGACTGCCTTCTGTTTCTTCGTTATCGGCCAGCCAGGCCCAGTAGCGAGTACCTTTGATGTCGTTGGCGTGAAGGCCTTTCTGCCCAGCGGTCTCAAAGCCGGTGACGAAGAGCACCCGGTGTCTCCTGGATTTCGCACCTGCGATCTGTGCCTGCAGCACCACAGCATTGGGCACCCTGTTGAATTCATCGCGCACGCTGTCGGCCCTGATCACGCCCGGCAACAAACGGTCTTTGGCCAAGGCGCGCTCGATTTTCCGCAGGCCGGCGTCGGATGCCTCTTCATGCAGGTATGCCGCGAGGCCTCTGAGAGTCCAGGCCCGCGTTTCCCGGTCAGGGCTCTCCAGCAGAGCGATTTTGAGCTGAGCGTTTGTCATAAAATGCGATTTTATCTAATTTATTAGAATAATTCTAAAACAATATGATTATTAGTGATCAAAATCACAAAATCGCACTTCATGACATTCCTACGTATCAACCCTTCGTGGCAGAGGCGGTTGTCGCGCGACGATTTGCTTACAGTGTCCACAGTGATAACCGGAGAACAGCGCGTCGTTGCTGCCGGAGCGCCAAACTATTACCCGGCAGTCCCCGTCCAATAATCACAATCGATCCTATCCGAAACGCCTGATGTGGTATGGTTTCGGGTGCTGATGCTGACCACTTGGACTCATTCAATGACTTGTACGCGTATGCTGCTCGGTACCCTGCTGCTCCTGTCAGCCGGCGCCGCCTTCCCGCAATCAGATCAGGCTGCGCCGGGAGCGGAGCAGCTCACCCTGTTTGAATCCGTTGAACAAAGTTCCGCCAGCGCTGGGCGCGAGCGCGGCCGGAATGTCAGACGCGATGCGCCGAGCAACAGCGCCACCTCGCCAGTATTCACCCTGACAGGCGTCTCCAGAATTGGCGACAGGCGAACGGTCTCTCTCACGCACGAGGGCGGTGAGACCATCAGGATGGGCTTCAGAAGCGGGCGGACAGCGGTAACGGGATACACGGCTTTTTCGCTGATTTCAGCATCTGCAAGAGCAGTGCAGCTGCAATTTCCCGACAACATCAGCTGCGCAAACTTCCCGGAAAGTGGCGTGGCCTGTGACCCCGCAGCGAATGTGGCGACGCTCAGTCTGGTGACAGCGGACGCGCTGGCTGAACCTGTGTCACTCAGTTCTGCGGTCGAGGGCTCGGCGTTGGCCGACGACTCTGAACCGCCTGCAACCATCAACCCTTTCGAGGCGCTGCGGGCGAGGGCCGGGTCGGGTGATGGTGACACACCGGCGCCTGACCGATTCCAGCCCAGACGCATAGACCCTGCGGACGTCCCGCCCGGCATGCGGGTCGTCTCGACCCCCTTCGGTGACCGGCTGGTCGATGACAACTAGCGTGCCTGCCTCAGTTTGCTCAGTGGCGGTGTCGGATGCTGTCGGCACATCCAGCAGGCTTCCGGAGAACGGGCTTGCCTGAACCCCGGCACACAGAGCCTTCTCTCCATGCGGCAGGAATTTCCCTGTCGATCGTTGCTTACCGCACGCCGCTGAAGCTGCTCGAAGGTGCCATTCGCTCAGCTTTTGTGGCACTGCAGACTGCCGGCCTCGAGGCAGACAGCCTCATTGTTGTGGTTGATAATGGCGAAGACGGTGAGCAAACAAAACAGTGCCTCCTACCCCTGACTGACACCCTGAAGAGTGCCGGTTGCGGATTTGAATATCTTCACGGGCACGGCAACATTGGCTACGGGGCGGCCCATAATCTCGGCTTTCAGAGAGAGCACCGTCCTGTCCATGTCTTTATGAACCCGGATGTCGTGTTGGACCCTGATGTGTTCGTGCGCGGCTGCGCCTACCTGGAATCAAACGCCGACGTGGCCATGATCAGTCCAGAAGCAATCGATGATGCCGGGAGCCGGCAATTTTTGTGTAAGCGTTATCCTTCGGTGTTCGACCTGCTTCTTCGCGGCTTCGGTCCCGGCTTTCTGAAGAAAGTCTTTGCGCGCCGGCTGGCCCGCTACGAAATGCGCGATCTCTCTACCCGAGAGGCGAGCAAGGAGGTGCCCATTATCAGTGGCTGTTTCATGCTCTGTCGGAGCGAGCAGATCAGGCAGGCAAAGGGGTTCGATCCCGACTTCTTTTTATATTTTGAGGATTTTGATCTGTCGCTGCGGATGAGCCGCCGGGCAAAACTCGCGTTTCTACCTGACATGAAAATCCGGCACAGCGGCGGCAACAGCGCCCGAAAGGGCGTCGCACACATCTTCATGTTCCTGCGCTCGGCTCGTCGGTTCTTTTCGCTGCACGGCTGGCGTTGGATCTAGGCCCGGCTATGACGCTTACAAATCAAGAAAAACCCACAATCCTCGTGACCGGAGCGACGGGTTTTATCGGCCGTCACCTTGTCGATTTCCTGCTGGCCAACCGGTACCGCGTCAGCGTCTATTCCCGACGCCAGTTCAGTGAGCGTGCATACCCTGGGCTGCAAGCTGAAGACTGGTTCACCGGGGACATGGCAGATGCCGGCGCGCTAACACAGGCGTGTTTGACTGCTGACGCAGTGGTTCACCTTGCAAACCTTGCTCATGCCGGTCTGTCTGATCGGGTCAGCCACTATGACTTCAATGTCGACAGTACCCGGGTGGTCTGCGAAGCGTGTCTTGCGGCAAAAACCCGGACACTGGTCTACATCAGCTCGGCGCTGGCGCTCAGTCCGGAGCGCTCTGCCTATGCGCAGAGTAAGAGGCGGGCGGAGCAGGTTCTCGTCGAAACCGTCAGAGACGCTGCAGCCAAAAGTGGTGGCGCCTTAAATGCCCGTATTCTGCGGCCGGCCAATGTCTATGGCCCCGGCATGAAGGGCAACATTGCCGGACTGATTCGGGCCATCACAGCCCGCCGCATGCCGCCACTGCCGGCCCTGACCAACGGGTTCGCCATGGTGTCGGTTCATGACGTCTGTCTGGCGATACAGTGTGTTATTGAGAACGCCGCCGCCTCGGACAGTCCCTACCTGATTACCGACGGAGAGCTGTACACACCTAACCGCGTGGAAACAGCCATTTACACGGCGCTGCAAAGAAGCCAGCCGCGCTGGCGGTCGCCGCGTATGGTATTCTACGCCGGTGCGCTGCTTGCCGAGGCACTGAATCGGCTGCGACCGGGTAAGGGCTCTCTGGGCCTGCGCACTTATCAGAATCTAGTGAGCGACCGGCCGCTGCAGATCAGGGATTCGGAAACAGGCATCGGCTTCAGGCCGACCCGTACTTTTGAGGATGACCTGCCCGCGATACTTACAGGTGAGTACCCTGTCAGAGATCAGAGACCGGGCTGACCTGCCGGCTGTCGCGGCGCTCAACAAAGCCGCCACGAATTGTCCTTGCGAAAGGGAAGGCGAAAGGAAAGGCGAAAGGAAAACGAAATAAAAGGCAAAAGGAAAGGCGAAAGCAAAGGCAAAAGGACAGAAAAGAGACGTGCGAGAGCACCCATGAAGGAACATTCGAAGAGCACGACGAAAGACGGGACAACAGACCGGGCAATACACCGGACAACAGAGAATTACCTTTACCCATGACAAAGTCTCAGAATGCTTCGACCAAGGGAATCATCCTGGCGGGTGGGACCGGATCACGCTTGCACCCGATGACCGTTTCAGTCAGCAAGCAGCTGATGCCGGTCTACGACAAGCCCATGATCTACTATCCGCTGGCCACCCTGATGCAGGCCGGTATCAGAGAGATTCTGATCATCACGACGCCCGCTGACCGTTCGGCGTATGAGCATCTGCTGGGCGACGGACAGCAGTGGGGCATTTCCATTGAATTCGCGGAACAGCCGGAGCCTGAGGGTCTGGCCCAGGCTTTTCTGATTGGCGAGCAATTTATCGGTAGCAGTCGGGTGTGCCTGATCCTGGGTGACAACATTTTTTACGGAAACCTGATTGAGCAGACGCTGATGGGCGCCGTCAACCGTCAGGAAGGCGCGGCAGTGTTTGCCTACTATGTGAATGATCCCGAGCGTTACGGGGTTGTCGAGCTTGATGACAAGGGGACTCCTGTTGGCCTTGAAGAGAAGCCAAGTCAGCCCAAGTCCAACTATGCGGTAACCGGACTTTATCTGTACGACAATGATGTCATTGAAGTGGCAAAGCAGATCAGGCCCTCAGCGCGTGGCGAACTGGAAATTACGGACGTCAATAAGGCCTACCTGGCGCGAAACGCGCTCAATGTTGAGCTGTTCGATCGCGGCACGGCCTGGCTGGATACTGGGACGGTTCAGTCGTTGCTCGATGCGGCCAACTTCATTCGAGTGCTCGAGGAGCGTCAGGGTCTGAAAATCGGTTGTCCGGAGGAGATCGCATACCGCAAGGGATTCATCGACCGGACGCAATTGCGAAAGTTGGCGGACGGATTAAGCAAGAGCGGATATGGACAGTATTTACATCGTCTCCTTGAGCAGTCATAAGCGACGCGCTGGCTGTCTGACCGTTACCGGGACCGCAACGTGAAGATTACACCTACCTCAAATCCGGACGTGCTCCTGTTCAGCCCCACCGTCTACGAAGACTCCCGGGGCTATTTTATGGAGACTTTCCGGCATCAGCATTTCCTTGAGAGGGGAATCGAGGTGGAGTTTGTGCAGGACAATCAGAGCCGCTCGGCACGGGGTACCCTGCGGGGCCTCCATTACCAGCGAACCTATCCGCAGGGTAAGCTGGTGCGCGTGCTTTCCGGGGAAGTCTTTGATGTGGCTGTTGACCTGAGAGCGAGCTCGCCACTGTTCGGGAAATGGGTCGGTCAGGTGCTGTCTGCTGAGAATCGTCAGCAGCTCTGGGTTCCCCCGGGTTTTGCCCACGGCTTCTATGTGATGAGTGAGACTGCGGAGCTGAGTTACAAGTGCACGGAATATTTTCATCCGGAAGATGATCACAGCCTTCTGTGGAGCGACCCCGCTGTCGCCATTGACTGGCCTCTGCTTGGCCCGAAGCCGCTGCTCTCCGAAAAAGATCGTGCGGGCAAACTGTTGGTCGACGCAGAGGTTTTTCCATGAGCCAGCCGAGGCTGCTGCTTACCGGGGCTCAGGGTCAGCTTGGAACGACGCTTCAACAGCACTGGGAATCGAGCGGCTGCGCGGATTTGTATGAGCTGGTCACCGTCGATATCGAGCAGCTGAATTTGCTTGATTCAGCGGACACCCTGGCCTACCTCGACAGGTGTCAGCCAGAGATTATCATCAACGCTGCGGCATACACTCAGGTGGATCGGGCGGAAGACGAGCGCGAGACAGCCTTCCAGCTTAATGACGCTGCCGTGGGCACCCTGGTCTCCTGGTGCCAGCCCCAGCAGGCAAGGCTGATCCAAGTCTCCACGGATTTTGTCTTCGACGGCAGCTCAAAGACGCCTTATGCGCCACAGCACCTGCCGCACCCTCTCAGCGTCTACGGTGCCAGCAAGGCTCAGGGTGAGGAGAAGGTAATCCGGGGTCTGCCAGAGACAGGGTCCGTCATTCGCACTTCCTGGCTGTATTCGGAGTATGGCAGCAATTTTGTCAAAACCATGTTGCGGCTGATGCGCGAGAAAGACGCTCTGAGCATTGTCGACGATCAGATCGGGTCACCAACCTCGACACATTCACTGGCTCTGTTCATCGGTCACCTGGTTCGCCACGGGCCGCGCCGGGGCATTTTTCACTGGACAGACGGTGGCGAAATCAGCTGGTATGATTTTGCCATGGAGATACAGTCGCTTGCTTACGCATCGGGGTATCTGGCTCGGAAGATTTGCCTGACACCGGTGTCCACTGCTCAGTATCCGACGCGAGCCGTACGGCCGTCTTACAGTGTACTGGACAGGGAAGCCTCGCTGGCGCTGCTGAACGACAGTCCACAGGCCTGGCAGTCAGCTCTTGCCGAGGTGATCTCAGTGCTGACCTCCGGCGATCAGAATGCGCCTCTGTAGCGAATATCCTACCGTTCATTCCATAAATTTGACCTGATTACCATGAGAAAATTACTGATTACCGGCGCTGCAGGATTTATCGGTGCCAATTTTATTCACTACTGGCAGCGTCGATATCCTCACGACGATATCGTTGCCCTTGATGCCCTGACCTATGCTGGCAATAGCGCCAACCTCGAAGGATGTCACTCTGAGCGCGAAGCCGCAGGGCCCGGCTCTGCTGACCGGCGGGGCCGCTTCACCTTTGTGCGTGGATCGATTGCTGATGGCGGGCTCGTCGAACAACTGCTGCGCGACCACGACATTGATACCCTGATCCATTTTGCTGCCGAGAGTCACGTCGATCGCTCAATCAGCGGTCCTGATGCGTTCATCGAAACCAATATTGTCGGAACACACACGCTGCTGAAGGCTGCGAAAACGGTCTGGCTGGATGAAGGGCAAAAGAGCGGGCATCTGTTTCATCATGTTTCCACCGATGAGGTATACGGCACACTGGGTGCCGACGACCCGGCTTTTTCTGAACTGACGCCGTATGCGCCGAATTCCCCCTATGCGGCAAGTAAAGCGGGATCTGATCATCTGGTGCGCGCCTATCACCACACCTACGGCCTGCAGGTGACGACCAGTAATTGTTCAAATAACTATGGCCCTTTTCAATTTCCGGAGAAGCTCATACCGCTTTGCCTGTTGAATATTCTCAGGGGCAAGGAGCTTCCCATCTATGGCGACGGCAAGCAGATTCGAGACTGGCTCTTCGTCGATGATCACTGCGCGGGCATAGATCTGGTCATTCAATCCTGCGCTTACGGTGAGACCTTCAATATCGGCGGAAACAACGAGCGGACTAACATAGAGGTTGTGCGTTTGCTTTGTGAGATTCTGGATCAGCGCTTTGCTGCGGACAGCAGTCTCTGTCAGCGGTTTCCGGAATCTCCCTGCGCTGCCGACCAGAGCGCTGAAACCCTGATCACCCATGTTGAGGACCGCCCCGGTCATGACACGCGCTATGCAGTGGATGCCGGAAAGATCATGGGCCAACTGGGCTATCTGCCGAAACAGGATTTCGATTCAGGTCTGAACAGGACGGTTGACTGGTATCTGCAGAATGAATCCTGGTGGCGTGCCGTAATGGACGGCAGTTACCGGGATTAAGCTGATGTCATTGGCTTAAGCGGCACCCCGGCGCCGCGGGCCCGCACATCTGCAGGCGCAGCCTGACGGAATAACCCCCCGACAGCGCATCGGACTCGCGGATCATCAATGGTAAACTGGTGGACAACACCCAACCCGGCCCGGTAACGATTATGTCAGCGCGCTACAGTCAAATGTATCTCCGTCGTCTCGTTTCAAGAGGATGGTGCGTATTCGGTCTGAGCCTGTTGCTGGCCGGTGCGCAGAGCGCTGTTGGCTACGAAATTGATGGATCAAAATGGATCCGCGCGCAGGCTACGATTTATGTCTCTATTGAGGGCGTTTCCGCCACTCAGATCAGCTGGAATACGGCAGTCACCGAGGCTCTGAGCGCCTGGACAGAGTCTACCAGCTTCACTTTCAATGTGATCGAGGAGTACCGTGACCCCTGTCTGGTTGACGGACTGAGCAGCATTGGTTTTGAGGACGATTTTTGCGGTTCAGAATTCGGTGAAAATACGCTGGCGGTTGCGGTTCGGAGGTTTGACGCTCAGGAGCTCGGGCCGCCGGCGGTGACGGAAGGAGACGTGGTTGTTAACGCAGCTGAGCGGTATAACATTTTCGATGGCCCCCTTATCCAATTCGGAGAGGTAAACAGGGGTCTTGATTTCAAGCGCATTGCTTTGCATGAGTTTGGGCACGTGATCGGGCTGGATCACGAAGAAGAAAGCCCCGCTATCATGGCTCCCACCCTGGGTGATATTGATCAGCTGCAGGAAGATGACATTGCCGGCGTTGAGGCGCTGTATGGTGGCATTGAGAATTGTGACATCGTGCAGTTGGTATTTGGCAGCTCCAGCGGCTCGCTCTCTGAAAGCGATTGCACAGTGCAAGAACTCACCGTGGGCGGAGACGACGCAAGCTACATTGATCTGTATGAGTTCGAAGTTAGCGAGCAGCTACAGCTCGATGTGTCAGCGACCTCCTCAGAATTGGACACTGTTCTCCTGATTGCCACCACAGACCTGGAATATCTGGAGGTCGATACGGGCTCCTCGAGCGACTGTGATTCCAGTATCAGCCGCAGCCTCAATGCCGGCCGCTATTTTCTGATGGTTAATACGTTTGACAGGCCGGTCAATGCCGATTGCGGCGTCTCGGGGGATTACAGCCTCACCGCCAATTTCAGCACCGGGGCGCAACCCCAGCTGGGTCCGCCCACCAGCCTGCTGGGCGCGTTCAGTCAGGCCAGTTTTACCGGGGGCATCAGTGCCGACGATGGCGCTTCATTCGGCAATGTGTTCAGTCCGTGGGATTCGCTGGACATCACCGCTGAGATTTCGGTGGATGCTGTGCATGTCGGCGAGCCGGGCTTTTTGCTGGTGGCGGCTCTGTTGCCGGATGCGCTGTTGATGCTCAACGAGGAGAATCAGTTTGTTGATGTCTCGGCCGCAGGCAGCCCGCTGGCGATCTACCGGCGCAAAGTGCTGGC
>Ga0181590_10001268_pt1 | contig 21477 bp, 28 predicted proteins | sample 071ome_34_FD_132446 | JGI IMG/M metagenome (GOLD analysis project Ga0181590, IMG submission 132446) | Coastal salt marsh microbial communities from the Groves Creek Marsh, Skidaway Island, Georgia - 071411BT metaG (megahit assembly) | ecosystem: Environmental > Aquatic > Marine > Intertidal...
CCCAAGTGGCAGTACCCCAACTATTTGAATCATAATACCGACTGCTTTCCTCGCCTGTTGCTTCTATTTTTATTGCGCCATATTCTGGATCTAAAACTAGACGAGAATTAATATCCGAATCTGCGTTTGTTGCCTGGATATTAATGACTTCTTGATCAGGAGCACCAATGGTTGTATTGGTAAATGTAAAATCACCTGTGTCAGCGCCGCCTGCACCAAATGAACTTAAATCAGGTGGAGTATATGTAAATGTACCTGTTGTGTTATTGTATGCTAATGTGCCTAATCCAGCAGCTGGATTTTGTGTTACACTTAAATCTGAGTATGTAATACCAGTGCTTGGCAAAGTTGTAAATGTAAAAGTACCAGCACCATCAGTTGTCAATACTTGTCCATTTGTTCCGTCATTGATTCCTAATTCTGTTAAATCTCCTGGAACACTATTACTTAAAGCATAACCAGTTAAATCCGGGGGAGTATAACTTAGTACACCAGTTACATTGTTCCAACTTAATCCTGAAATGCCTACTGGATTTTGAACAACACTGATATCAGTTAAAGCAATTCCGCCACCACCGCCACCACCAGCGGCACTAAAAAGTACAACACCGCCCGGTGTTGCACCATCTCCAATGCGCCATGTTCCTGGAGCATTATCGTCAGTCCACACATCATTTTTATCGCCCACATAAGTTGTGGCGTCTTTTGTTGATTCAATGTGGAGACCACCAAGTTCAAATTTTCTAATGTAACTAGTCATTCCTATCCCCTAATCCAGTTTATAGTATTTATCGGATTAAAGTGATAGACCAGCAAAAGTATCTTTACTAACGTCTTGCTTGACGCCTCCAATAACATAACTACTGATTTCTGTCTCCTGTGGAGCAACTTGTACTTCAGCGCCACTGATCCATTTCTGTGTCCATGGTAGTGGGTTTGCTTGTGGTGTTGTATAAGGACATTTTAGACCCAGTGCTACCATACGCTTACAACAGATCCATTCAATATAATCGCTTAGTAGTTGGGCATTTAGACCAATCATGCTACCATCTTTAAACAAGTAATTCGCCCATGCTTTTTCCTGCTCAACAGCATCAACAAACATCTTAATAACGTCATCATGATGCTCTTCAGCAATCTTGGCAAAGTCCTTGTCTTCTTTTGTTAGCACTTTAGTTAGCATATATTGTGTGCTTGCTAGGTGTACGTTTTCGTCACGAGCAATAAACTTAATAATTTTAGCATTGCCTTCCATCTTTTTAAGTTCAGCAAATGCCCAAGAGCAAGCAAAACTTACATAGAAACGAATGCCCTCAAGAACGTTTACACTGTTCAAGCACATCCAAATCTTTTTCTTTAATTCGTATTCGTCAACAACAACCTTCTTGCCATTAACTGTATGTGTGCCAGCACCCAATAACTGATAGTACTGACTGTATTGAATTAGGTCGTCATAGTAACGAGTAATATCACCAGCACACTCAACAATTTCCTTGCTGTCTAGCATACTGTCAAACACTTTACTAGGGTCACTGTAAATGTTACGAATAATATGTGTGTAACTACGACTGTGAATTGTCTCACTAAACGCCCAAGTTTCTACCCATGTCTCAATCTCAGGTAGAGTGATCAGTGGTAGAAACGCAAGGTTAGGACTACGCCCTTGAACACTGTCAAGTAGGATTTGACGCTTTAGGTTGCTGGTAAAAATATGCTGTTCATGATCTGTTAAATCTTTAAAGTCTTTACTGTCTCGACTCACATCAACTTCTTCAGGTCTCCAGAAGAAACCTAATTGTTTATCAGTTAGTTTATCAAACTGCTTATACTTCAATGTGTCATAACGCTGCATACCTAGACCTTCATCTAGAAACGCCATCGCTTCGACATGACTTTTCTTTTGTTTAACATTCAATACAGACATCTGTTTCCCCTTAAATTACACAACTTTCGCAGTAACCATCGTCATCTGCGCCAGGAGCAAGTTCAACTTCCTCCTTGAATTCAATCTCACCCTGGCCATCATAGGTGTTAAAATAATATAACTGCTTACCGCCGTATTTGTAGAACATTACAAGATGCTGTAGCATTGTTGACAATGGAATCTTTTCGTCATCGAAAAATACAGGATTGTAACTAGTGTTTACACTGATACCCTGATCAATGTATTTTTGTAACACAGCCATAATTTTTAGATAACCTTCTGGACTCTTTTGATCCCATAACAAATCGTATTTATTTTTTAAACGTGGATAACCAGGAACAACTTGTTTAAGAACTCCGTCTTTACTTTGCTTGACACTAACAAAAGCACGTGGTGGTTCAACACCATTTGTACTGTTACTAATCTGTGCACTTGTTTCACTAGGCATCAGTGCCATTAGTGTACTGTTGCGAATGCCAGTTTCCTGTAGTTGCTTACGCAACCCAGTCCAATCTTGTCTCTCAACATGTGGCACAAGTTCATCAACTTCTTGCTTGTACGTCATGTTTGGTGTGATGCCGAGGGCATACTTTGTTTCACAAATTCCACTAGGAGCACCTTTTTCAACTGCTAAGTCAGCACTTGCTTTAATTAGATAATAACTCCATGCTTCTGCCCACTCGTCAACAAGTTTTAGGTTTGGATCTTGATATGTAGTGTCATTTTTAGCAAGCCAAAAAGCAAAGTTAACAATACCAATACCTACAGGGCGTCTCTTCATTGTGCTTAGTTCAGCGGCCAGAACAGGATATTTTTGATAGTCTAGCAAAGCATCTAGTCCACGCACTGCTAGTGTACATGGTCTTTCAAAATCGCCTGGTGTTTTAATAAGTCCCCAATTAATAGCACTCAATGTACATAGACTAATTTCACCTTCTGGATCATCAATACGGTTAAGTGGCTTAGTAGGCAAGTCAATCTCACAACACAAGTTACTCTGATGGATAGGAGCAACCTTCTCGTCAAACGCACCATGTGTATTAGCATGGTCTACATTCATTAAGTAAACACGGCCTGTGTTCTTGCGCTCTTCCATAAATGACGAAAAAAGTTCCTGGGCACTTACACGCTTTTTACGAATGTGTGTATTGCGCTCTGCTGTTTCATAAAGACGCTTAAACTCATCCTGATCATTAAAGAACGACTCATATAAACCAGGAACATCACTAGGACTAAACAATGTAATATCACCACCTGTGAGTAGACGCTCATACATTAGTTTGTTAAACTGTACGCCATAGTCAAGGTGTCTAACTCTGTTGTCCTCTGTGCCTTTATTGTTTTTAAGTACCAACAGGTCTTCAACTTCCAGGTGCCAAATAGGATAGTAAAGTGTGGCGGCACCGCCACGAACACCACCTTGCGAGCAACTTTTAACACTGCTCTGAAATAGTTTATAAAAAGGAATAACACCTGTATGGCTTGTATCACCATTCCTCACAGGACTGCCAATGGCACGAATTTTACCTGCGCCTACTCCAATACCAGCCTTTTGACTTACATACTTTACAATACTACTGCTAGTAGCATTAATACTATCTAGACTGTCATCAGTTTCAATTAGAACGCAAGATGAAAATTGTCTTTGCGGAGTACGCACACCTGCCATAACTGGCGTAGGTAGGCTCAACTGGAATGTACTAATAGCATCATAATATTCTTTCACCCACTTCATTCTTTCTTCACGTGGGTAATCAATAAACAATGTTGCCGCAATCATCATATAGCAGATCTGCGGCGTTTCAAAAATGTCACCAGTAACACGATTTTGTACAAGATACTTGCCACGGAATTGTTCCATTCCTACATAAGCAATATCTTCGTCACGCTCGTGTTTAATATATCTGTTTAGTTCTTCAATTTCATCATTGCTATAACTTCTAAAAAATTGAGGATCATAGTATCCCATTCTTGTATTTTGTTTAGCAATATCTTTTAGGTGCCAAGGAGTAAAGTCGCCATATACATTTTTACGCAAGTGGTAATTAATCAACCTACCCGCTACCCACTGATAATTAGGCGTCTCTTCACAAATAAGATCTGCCGCCGCTTTAATTAGTGTCTCTTGAATATCTGTTGATTTGATACCATTGTAAAACTGCAAATGACTACGAATTTCTACTTCACTAGCACTAACACCTGTAATGTTTTCACAAGCATAAAAAACTACCTTGTGCATTTTTTCCAGATCTAATACTTCTCTTGACCCATCTCGTTTGAGTACGGTTATATCTCGTGTCATTTTTTTACCTTATAATTAGTTTACCAATGTCTCATCTATTTAATAACAATCAAACTAAGTTTACTGTTACTTTAATAAATTTTTTGTTGGCCAACGCTGAAGGATTTCACAATCTTTCAGAACATCGACTTTGTCTATACTTCCGTAAGTATAGTTTAAAATATACAGTTCGTCAACCAAAACTATTAGATTTAATGTATGTTCTTGTCTGTTTTGTACTAACAAAATTTCTGTATCTACTCCGATAAGATGTAAACTATAAGCCATGCCTAATGCTACACTGTTCTCATCAAAGTTACCCTTGTACAATAGTTCCCAAGGGTCGTCCCAATCTGTGTTATCGTATATATCTAACTGATTGGATCCCAGTGGAGTGAATTTCCACCAGGATACAACTTCTTCAAGTTGTTTTTGTAGTGTTAAAGTTTTAAGATCATTACGAAAACTTCTCCACTCTTTCAGACGATCGTCTGGATTAAGTTGCCATACTATGTTCATTATTGTTCAATTATGCGTCTAACCAGTTGTTATTTTGAAATGTTAAAGTAACGTCTTCTGTTAGGGCGGTTGTATAATTTAATATGAAATACCCACTAACAATAGTAGCATCAAAAGCATGATCACTGACTGTACTGGTTGTAGCATGTGGCTTGGCAACATACTGATCGTCCAATACTATATCAGTTCCCTGAATGGCTGCTCTAATTGTACCTATACGTGGTCCTACATTTGTACCTTTAAGACTGTATTGAATAGTTATATTATTGTGTACACTAGTATCAACAGTAATCGCGGCAATGTTTTCATTTGTAACAGCACCACCAGTTGTATCTAGGTTAACAGAAGAAACATTATCATCTCCTCTGTCTGGAATGTAAGTTAATAGTTCTGTATTATACTGTAATTGAATGGAGGCACCACTGGTTGGAGCAGTACCAAAACGAATAGTTTGGCCGTCATTTTCAATAGTGTATTGTCCACTAACGTCGGCACCATCAACAGTTACAAGATAAGGAACACCGTCTACGCCTCGTAGGCTATCTAAGTCAACTCCAAAACTGAAGTCCACATCGATACCGTTTGCTGTAACTGGGCTTGGCGCCGCGTTGCCGATAAACAAACGTTTTTTGTCTGTAGCATAACCTAACTCACCTGCGTCAAGAATAGGTAAGTCTGCTAAGTTTCCTTTTCTTACTTGTATTTTTGATACTGTCATGTTCTTGTTCTCCGTATACTGTATTTATTATTAAACGCCATAATATTGCTCAAGGCGTTTAGCCCACGACAGTTCCCAAGTTGGAAATTCATCTGCTTCTACTTCAAACAGTTGCCACTCTCCTGCTCTGCTACACATAAAGATAGCAATATTTTCGATCTTGGTTTCAAACATTTCATTGTGTGCCAGGGCATACGCGGCACCCTGTAAGAAATAGTCGTCAATCCATTCTCGTTTTTTAGGTTTATTAGTTTGCTTAAAGTCCATGATGGTAGGTTTGCCCTTCCATACACCAACTAAATCAGTTGTACCAGCATACAGATTGGGGAAGCACAGGTTAACCTCACTTCCCCAGACTTCATTCAAGTCAGGTTCAATGTTGTTTATGACTTCTTGTGCCATTGCTTTTGCTTGCTGATGTATTAAATTGTTACCTGTTTCATAGGACTCATTTTTTACATAATGCTCTAGTATAGCGTGCATTATAGTTCCTACGTTGGCGGCTTCAGTAACAATCTCTTTTGCTTTTTCTTCGCCAACACGCTTTTTCCAGTTGTTTAATGCTTCAACTTTTTCACGTGGTTTTGTTTTGTCTAGAATTGTTGTAACGCTAGGTACAGGATCACCATACGGATTCTCATAAAGCCGTTTGCCTTGTACACTTTTGCGTTTAAATTCTTTATATTCGTAAGGGGAAGTTATATTGACCATAATATATATATTACAGTAATATCAATAACTTGTCAATGAAAAAATTACCAGTAAATGTTCCACTGGAATGTTTTATTTGAGGAGGTGTTAGTTGTTCTTTCTACTTTGTAACCAAGGTTCTGGAAGTATTTGATAACTTCGTCCATCTGTTGTGTTTTACCACGATCAGTTGTTGTGCCTTGCCAAGTATCAAAAAATGTTGTGCTTGATGGATTAGCAATAGTAAATGTTCCAGCAGTTAAACCAAGAGAGGTTAAACTAGTGCTTGCCGCATCAATATCATATGTCCAACTAGTGGCTGTAGCAGTAATAGTAAGCACTAGATATCCACTGCTATCTTTACTAGCAACTACGCCAGTTACACCAGCATCATTGATGTCAGCGATAATACTGTTTAAGTTTACTCCTGTTGTGCCAAATGTAATTGTTGTTCCGTTAATGATAAGTGTTTCGCCATTAACAACAGTAGGGTTAGCAACAGTACCAGTAACAGTTGTCTCTGGTGTGCTTTCGGTCATTGTAGTACCATCTGAGATAGTAGTTGTGTAAGCATAACTGCCACTGGCTGTTATAATTGCCTCCATGATACTGTTTACTTCCGTAAAAATAATCATATCCTGTTGGCTTTTTGCTCTTGCTTGAGCGGCATTTAATCCTACACTCATGTTTTTATCTCTTTGTCTACTTGTTGTCTAGCAAGTTTATCAACTTGTTTGTCTTGTTGTTCAGGATCAGGTGCGCCATCATCCATGCCCGCACTCTGATCTGAATCACTTGTAAAATAAACAACACCGTTTTCAATGTTCCTAACTATTGCGAGGGTGCTAAGAAGATCAAATAACGATTTCTTGTCTACGTCAATACCTTGGCTGCCTAATTCATCAACTAATACATCAATAGCAATGCTGTTAACATCATCACCTGCTAAACTAACAAGTAAGTCAAGTACAGCATCTTGAGCATTAGTATTTTCACGAACTAAGTCAGCGTAACGCATTTTTATTAAAAGTCCACTTCAATAGGGCCTTTGCTCATATGAGCTCCGCCTTTTTTAGCAGGTGCTTTTGCTGGCGCTTTTGCTGGTGCTGCTTTCTTAGGTTTTGATGTTCCACCGTAGTCACTAGCATCAATACCAGCAGTGTTCATAAATGTACCACTCTGTCCGCCTTCTTTAACTTTCTTTAGCATCTTCAAACTTTCAAATGCCTTTTTAACAGCGTCTTTACTAATCTTGCCATCTACTTGCTCTTCTTTAATCATTTTAATTGCTTGTAGATATGCTTGCTCAGGAGTAACTGCTTCCTTCATTTCACGACCAGCATCGTCACTCATTTCGTCAGCGGCATCTGCGCCTTCAAAATCGTCTGGCATTTCTTCTGGAGCAGGCTCTTCAGCAGGTGCTTCTGGATCCATTGCTGGATCTTCCATACCTGGGTCAGCAGCCATGTTGTCTACTGGCATGCCCTGTGCCGCTAGTACAGCATTACCAACTGCTTCGTTAGCCGCTTTGACTGCTTCTAGTGCGCCACTAATTGCTTGCTCAACTGCCATGTTAAATGCGTCTGCTTCAGCCGCACCAATTTCTTCTTTCATAGCATTTGTAATACTCATTAGATCTTCAACTTGCATACTTGCTAGGTCCTCAGCCATCTTTTGGATGTCGTCCGCTAACTGTTTTGCCGCTAATAGCACTTCTGCTTGATCTAATGATTCGTTTGCTTCTTTAACTTTAACTCTTTTACCGTCGGCTCTTACTGGACCAACTTCTGTAATTGCCATTTTAAGACCTTCGGCAATAAGTAAAAGTTTCTGAAAACGCTTGTCAGTAGTGTCAACACCGTTTTCTCTTAGTTTTTTAATTTTTTGTGTGGTTGCCTTCTGGATACCTTCTAGTTTCTCCACAGGCATACCGAAGTCAAAGTCTGACTCGAATACATCCGCCAATGCTCTACGCACTTTTGCGAATCTATTCTCCTGTAAATCATATAAATTCATGGTTAAACCCTCGCTAAATTGTTCTATATTGTATTTATTAAAATTTGTGATTATTCTCGTCTTAGATTAAAGACTTGATTTGCTTTTTAATGCCAGATAGTTTACTCATAGCACTTGATTGTTTAGCAAGAGCAATATCTTTTTTGTAACCTTCAGTTATCATAACTGAACGTTCTTTGTGGTAAGCGGCTTCTTGTAAATGAGAAGCATAAGAATTATCTAAATCAATAATTTTTTTAGTGTTGCTAGTTTTCCCTAACACTAATTCTTTTAAAATGCCCATAGCACTTTCAAATAAAGCAATGTCTTCATGTATTACATTGCCCGTACTATCTGTAATAGTGTAGTAGGTCTTTTTATACTTGCTATTAACACTTTTCTTTTCCATCAAAACTGAAAAACCGCCCATGTTAATAGCACTGTTGTGCATTAAGCCAGTGGCGGCTTTTGTATCAGTTTTTGCTTCTTGGGCGATTTGTTTACTAACGTTTGTAGTAGCATCTTCCAGACGTTTTAAAATTTGATACATTTCTTGACTGTTTTCATTTACTACATGTTTTCCTTGCGCTCTGTCTTCAATCTTTTTTTCATGAATACTTTGAGCATTTTCAAGATTTTCTAAAATCTTTAGCATTTCGTTATCAACTGTCATGACTTATACTCCCTTTGGCTTTACAAAAATATGTTTTACCTTCACGAGTGATGCGATTCAACACACCACGACTAACAAGATTACGAGCAATATCTCTATCACGTTCGTCCAAGTCTTCTTTACATACTTGTTCGTTCATTTTGTCGTAACACTTGTACTCTAAATTAGTTAGGAAAATTGGTAGCCCGCCTGGTGATTCCACATATCTCATATTATCTACCTTGCGACAGTTGTTTTAATCTCTCGATTTCAGAACTGTTGTTTTGTGCTTGCTGTTGTACACTTGAAATATTTGCGGCATTATCAGCACGTTCCATATCATCTGGATCAGGAGTTCCGCTTCCGCCGCCTTGACCACCACCTGTGCCAGTAGGAGAAATCGCACTACCAGCAGTTGTTCTACCAACAGCAGTTCCATCTCTAGCAGCATCTTGTCCAGAAATGTTTGCTCTGCGAGCGGCTACTGCGCCTTGTTTGGCGTCATCAGCGGCTCTAGCACCACCAGGATTTGTACCTGCTGAACCATAACCTGCTTCTTCAACGCTGGCGCTCATATCAATAATTTCACTAAACTTAGTATCGTCTTCATTTTTGATGGCATCAACAAGTTTTAGTGTTTCACTAAACTTCATTTGTTTTAGTTGCTCACCTAGTTGCTCAGGATTCATCTCAACACCAAACTTTACATTTGCGTATTCGATTACTGTATCAATAATACTGTTTCCTTGAATATCCATTATCTTCTTGCCTTGTTTAGTTGTCTTACAATTTTACTTGCTGGATTTATTTTCTTTGTTCTCTGTGCTTTTTTATTCATTCTAGCACCTTTTGCCATTTTAGTCTTTTTAAGAGTAAAACGTTTTTTTAGATCAATTGGCTTAGTACATTGTGCTGGGTTAGTAACAACTCTGCCTTTTCTTTTACCTACTGTACAACGAAACTTTTTAACTACTTTATTTCCACGCTTGGCAAACACTAGTTTTGCTTCACTTAGAACAGTATTGTACTCTTCTGTAAAAAACATTTTAACCAAGTCCTTGTAAATTCAATAGTAGCAGGACTACAGTACTCAATAAACCAGCAATAACTGTTGCCGCTGCTCCAATTAGTAGTTTATTACTACTTGCTTTCTCTTGAGCTTGTTTATCAGTTAGCTCACGAACAGCCGACTCGATCCTATCAAACTTTTTATCTAAATTGTCTAATTTTTCTTCTAACACGCGATATCTCTCCGCACATAAATCTACATGTGCCTCAAGATTTTCACGCTCTAGCCTTGACTGTTGCATCGCCATAGGTTGTGCTGTCCTAGTCTATACTGAGCTGATTTTCACCTCGTACTCTTGTACTTTTGCTTTATCGTATTTATACAATCTTGCTCTTTTCAAAGTACAGATTTAATATATTATTACTATTTGTAATAAACATGGGTTCAGTATCAGCAGTTTCATCTAAACCTGTATAAACTGGTACCCGATCACAATCTGCTCTAGCAAAAAAAGTCATATCTTCTTCTTTTGCCCACACGTTTGATGCTTCGCTGCCAAACTTATACACCCAAACATTTTGTAATCCAGTATAGTCACTACCAAAATGATAGTTTGATAGATTTTGTAATTCACGCTTTTGTACAAAACTAAGTGTGAGTTGAGTTCTTAGTGCTAGTATTTGTACTAGAGTATTGAGATTTTGTGCCTGTTGAAAACTAGGTTGACTTCCTTTGGGATTGTTATCCTTGGTATCAGTAATATCGATTAAACTGTACGCTGTATAGAAGTCATAGCCTGTAGTTGATTGCTCGCCAGGTCTGTTAACTGATGTCATATTTTATAAGATTTGCCTATCGCATATCCAGCCGCAAAACCTACAGCAGCCTTGGCTAGTGTTCCGGCGATACTTGACTTTTCCTTGTCTGTTAAAACCAACTTATTATCTTTAGCAAAACTAGTAAACAGTGGCATCATGTCACTGCGTCTAGCATGTAGTCTATAATATTGGTTTAATTGTGTGCCAACTAATTCTCGTTGTTGAGTAGTTAATGTTTCCCAATTCTGAGCTAAACGTCTGGCAGCTCTTATTTTTGGATCCATAATTTTTAAATCTTTTTCTAGTTTATAGAAAAATGCTTGTGCTTGACCTTTGTTAATATTTCCTGTTCTAATTTTGTTTAGGAAGACTTTGATTTGTCTGTCGTTAAGTCTTATCTTATCCATGAGCATACTATCTTTTTCTTTGCCCATGTATCTATCAGAATTTTTTAAACTATGTAATGTCATATAAAGATCAGTATTACTTGGACTAGGTCTGTTAAAGTTTCCTGGTAATACTGTTTGTTGAGCATATTTTTTAGCAACAGGAGCATAGTTATAATCCTGGCTCATAGCATACAAACTTAACAGATTAACAAACAAGTGATCTGCTAATACTCTAGCACCGCCACCAGCAATTTGTTCTTTTGTACGGAACATTCTTGACTCTTGGAGCTCATGAATAAAATCGTATGTGTACTGTTCATCTTCATCCATTGGATGACCTCCAACCATTCTAGCATACTGTGCCGCTGTGTATCTTTTTTCTTCCATTATCGTTCTCTCGTCATATTATTTTTTGTAAACTCGTCACGATTAACTAATTTTCTATCTCGTCCAATAACATAACCTTCACCACCTGGATTACCGCCAGTGGTTGCCTGAATGTCTGCTGGCTTACTGTCAAGTTCACGAATAATTGCGTTCTTGACTTTCATAATACCATGTATAATATCAAACAAAGCAACGAATCCTTGCTCGTTATCTTGAGCCCACTGTAACGCTTTTTGCTTTGCTGAGTTACTTAAATTACTACGGTCAACCCAATTGGCAAAGTTGTTCAAACTCCAGTCGTTTAAGTCTCCTGCTTTAGCACTGTTGTTAATGTATGTGTATAAAAACTGGTTAAAGTTTTTCATTCTTAATTCTTGTGGTACAGTAAGAAGTTTCTCAATAGCACCCTTACTGCGATTAACAGTGTCTTCCAATCTATCCAATTCTGGAACATCAATTTCAGGAGTATGACTTACCACTGCTGGTGGCATAATCAATAATTCGCCTGGTAAAAATCTACTAGCATCTACATCGCTAGTATTACCATCTAAATCGATATGAGCATGTAACACCACGCCTGCTGTACTGTTAGCAATCTTTTTACCAATTTCACTACGTGGATCAACACTGTACTGTGTTGTGTTAGGTTGAAAAATTAATCTACCTTTGTTTTCTTTGGGTGTATCAAAGTACAACAAATCTCCGTGTACATAACCTCTAAAATCTCTCGGTGTTGCCGCTTCAAATTTACTCCAAACTTTTCTCATTTGTTCAATAAACTGCGGACGTTTAGGATCAGGATTTTTCTGCTTTCTGTTAGCAAGCATTTTTGCGAGATCATCAGCACTTGTTACTTTACCATCATAACCACTGGCACCAAATCCTGATTTGTCAGTTAACACAAACTCTCCCTTTTCGTTTCTACCAAAGATAACAGCAGGGCTACCATCCCATTTAATAGTAACATCATTTGTATTTGTTTCTAATTTTCTTAATGTTGAGATGGCTTCTTTTGCGCCAGCAATACCATTCCAAAGAACAAGATCTTCCACATGCTGTATTCTTGAATCAGCACCTTCAGTCAAAGAGCTAATATCAACTTTATACAAGTTATCTCGTTTTGCTCTATGCTTTGATCTTCGTCTACTATCTCTATCTGCTCTAGATTTAGTACCTATAATGTCGGATATTTTCACCTTGTTCCTCGTAACTTCTTGACTCCACGAAGAAATCTGTCAGTGTCACGATTCTTAATACTTAACATTATACGCTTTTGTAAATCCTGCGCTTCTTCATCAGAAAAGTTCGCATCAATCATTTCAAGCAGGTTAATGACACTACTAAGAGCATTACTGCCTCTACTTTCTAGAAGTTGTGTCTTATCTTTAACCGGAGCAATACTGTTAATTTCTTCTAAGAGTGACCTAGTACGTTTCTTCACGTTGTTGTCTCCTTTAGTAGTATTTAGCATTATTCTGTTCTCTTAATGAGGTTATTTAGACGTGCCATTGCTTGTAAATTGTTTTCAACTAGACTATTTTCTGCTAAACTCTTTTTATCATCAGTTAATTTAATATTTGCTTTTGCTTTTGCCAGGATATCGTTAGTTACTACAGTTGCGTTATCTTCAGCACCTTCTTCCAGATCAGTAATACGAAGACCTGCTATATCAAATGCCAGGTCTACCTTTTGTCCAACACCAGCACTACTTCGTGTTTTCATAAACTGTACTTGATATCTACCACGTTCACGCATTGCTTGACTTGTAAAGATACCAATAACATTATCTGCTGTTTGAATCTTACTTAAACCACCACTAATATGACTATGATCAAATTCAATTTCCTCTACTGCACTACGGTTTAACTGTGATGCTGTAGCAAACAAGTAATCATATTCTACTGCGAAGTTACGCAATTCTTCACTCACAAACTTGTCTTTGATAAACAAGTCGCTTGGCGGAACCTTACGTTGCGCTGGCATCATTAGATCCAAATAGTCAAGTAGTACACAATCAACCTTTTTTCCGTTTTTTACTTCAAACTCTTTTATATAACTTGTTAAGTCGTTGACTGTAATACCATTAGGCAGTTGTACAATCTGTAATGCTCCAGATTTCTTACCTGCCATACGCACTTTTAAGTCTACATCTTCTGTATTACGGAACAATTCTTTTGTGTTATAACCTGTAAGCATACTGTCAAGTCGCATACTACATAGTTCTTCACTAAGTTCCAAACTTACATACAGTACATTGTTTCCTTCCATTGCCCAGTTAAGTGCCAAGTTTTGTAGGAACAAACTTTTACCGCCACCTGACGCCGCCGCAAAAATGTTTAGTTCCCCTCTGTTAAATCCACCATACAGTTTCTGGTCAATAGCCTTCCAGCCAGTACTTGTACCACCACGGCTGTTACGAACTTTCTCAATACGTCCTGCTGGATCTGCCCAGTAGTCAGTACCCATGTGTTTTGCTAGTCCAAGTTGTACTGCGTCTTTAACTAATTTTTCTACTGCGCCATATTCGCTTTTTTCCAGTAAATCTGTGCTTTTTAAGATAGCACCTTCCAATGCTTTGTGTTTACAAAATTGTTCAAACTCGTCTATAAACCATTTTTTATGTCTATCATCTACGTCGGGAATGCCAGCAAGTTCAGTGCCACTGCTTGCTTTAATTTGTTCTTTTGTAGGCAACGCTCCATATTCATTAGCATGTTTTTTGATAAAATCAACACTTTTACGCAAGGTTCTATCAAAGTAATCAACATCAAGTATGCCGTTTACACGCACAAACAAGTCTTGATCCTGTGCTAAAAATTCTACAAATAATTTTTGTAGTTCTACATTATAATCAGTTGCCATTAAACGGTCCTATCTTTTTAATATACATATATAGCATTAGATAATATTCAAATACTCGTGGATAGTTGTCAGGGTTAGGCAACCTTTCGCCTCCCCATTCAATAAAGTCTTTAATTTGCTCATCCGTAAGTCTCATCTACAATATGATTTCGCTAATACTTTAATCTTAGTTGGATTGCTAACCGCACTGTCCAATATACTACGCACTGTAAACAATCTACCATATTTCAACAGCGCATCTCCAGCGTCTTTGCAGTCGTCCCATTCAGGAAATGCTACGCTCCAGCCTCTATCAATAGCAGTGTATATCATTTTCATACCTGCTTTATCTGCGTCTGCTAGTAGTATAACACGTTTATTGATATTATCAATAATATTTGCTTGGTCATCATTAATATTATTACTACCAATAGCAACACCATCTGTTACAATAGCATCTAGTTGTCCTTCAGTTACTATAACAATATTCTTGTCTGGTGTTTGCCTATCCAAACCATACACAAAATTATTTTTAGGCTGTTGGTTAAAATACTTGGGCATACCTTCTGGTGGTTTGCCAATCCAGCGAGCAGTATAACCAACTACCTTGTCCTTATACGTGAACGGTACAATAAATCTGTTCTTCATCCTACCAGGTGCGCTCGCTGGACTGTACATAAAACGTGGATCCATTGGATCAAATCCACGCTCATACAAATACTCAACTGCTTTTATAAACTCTGGTGTTGATTCTCCGCGATAATCACAAATGCTTTGTGCGCCTTCTGGAAGTTGATATTCATCCCAATCAATAATAACAGGTGCGTTGCGTTTTGCTTGTCTAGCAAGTATAGTTGCTACATCTTCTTCTTTAAGCAGTTCAAGTTGTAGTCGCTGTACATCACTTTCATCAGCACCAAATTGTACCAGTAGTCTTTTAACTCTACCGCTAAGTCTTTTGCCAGGACTCCAACCAGTTTTATAGCCACAATTAAAACAGTTGTACTGAAACTTGTCATCTTCAAAATGAAAGCCACCTCTGCCTTTGCTGTCTGGTCTACTTTGCCCGTTAGTGATACACATAGGGCAGTTGCCAGAAGTCCAGCCACTTGGACTAGATTTCCAGTTTACAGGTAGAATTGTTTTAACAAAGTCAGTAATTAAAGCCATACTTGCATATTACAGCCTAGTTACTACTTTGTCAACTGTTCCTGTGCCTGTTGCTTCCCATTTTATTCTCATGTATTTTAAGTTGCTTTTCCAACTAAATGGATCTACGCCAGTAAAGGATGTGTATTGATGAAAGGCGCTTGCTACGCCTAGTTCAACGTCAAACCAATCACTTTCGTCTGGATAATCACTGGTAGTACCCTGTACATAAAATTTTCCAGTGTACCCTGTAGCATATACAGCAATAGTGATAAGGCCGTTAGGCTTTTTGTAGTAAGAAGGACCATATAACTTGCCGCTATAATAGTATCCTGATTGTGCTAACCAAGTGTCTGCTGTTTCACTTGTTAGTGGAATAGTGTGTGCTTGCTCACTTACTTCAAGAGCAAAATTTGGACGCATATTCATGTCTGTATACAGTGGTAAAACCAAGCCCTGATTATTTGTATAAGTAAGTATGAGGTCATATAAACCTGAATCGGCATTGCTTAGTTCACCACTGGTGATTACCAGTTTACAGTGTCCAATTTCTTCATCTAGGATTTGGCAACTTTTACGAACAATAGTGGTACTGTTTTCTCTGTTAACTACGCTAGCATTGATTGTTAGTCCGTTTAACATAATTGGTTTACGATCTTGGTTTTTGATAAAGAAGAAAAACTCATTGTCCAAACCTTTGAATGCCATTTGTTTGCGATAATTGAGAGGAGCATTTACAGTTGTGCCTCTTGTACTGTTATAAGGTAATGTTCCAGCAGAAACACTACTACTTTGTAAAGTATAAAGGTCTCCAGTTTGGCTGATATTGTAACCTGTACTATTATTGTTCATTCTGTTGTATCCTGTCTACAAAGTATTTATCCAAAACCAGTTGATTTTTTTAAGGCTAAATAGATTTAAGATGCACTCAATATATCAAGATTTACTTGAACAGTACCCTTTTTTAACTGTCATAAGTTATGCTGGCAATGAATATATCGGCATTGTACAAAATGTCGATACACAGATAGCCAGTATGTATGTATATGATAGACTCCGTGGCACGGAAGAGAAAGCACTGTTCTTACAATTAGGAGAGGAATGGTGGTGGGAAACTAATCGACGTTTGCCCATTAACATTGCTTTGTTAAATAGATTTCCATTCCAACATTGTTGCCAGAGTTTTAGTGTTAAACAAATGGAAATTATTGCTGGTCCAGAAGTTAGACTGAGCAATAGTATAACTAAACGTATTAAACGCCGTAGTATTAATCTTGTAAAGAAAAACCTTTAGACAATAAATTTAGTTGTAATACGATTGCTGTGGCATAACTAATCGCATGAGCTTTTTTAAAATAATACCCATTGTCACTAGGCTTTTCCCATACACTAGCAAATACAGTATTCCAATCCTTTCCAATTAAATATCTTTTAGCAGGGCGAATAATCGCCAGTACAGCCGCAAGTTGTTCAACAGTCTGCGGCTTCATTCTTTTGACAATGTCGTAATGACTATGAATATGGAATAGTTGGCTCACTACTTCTTCATATTCAAGTAATTCCCACATTGGCTCTGTGTTTAACAGTTCATCTAATTGTGCTTTGTCTTTGATGTCTTTATATACATTTACATTAAGTACATCAATTTTAAAGTATCCAAGTTCTTCTGCTTTTTGATAATCTATTGTGCTTAACCCTGAAAACGGATCGCTAGGTATATCATGGAAGTATACACCAGTATTATGCTTAACCTTTTTGCCATCTCGTTCAATCAATGCTGGTACATTTTTAATTAGTTTAAGTAAACTTCTTCTGTCAGCAACGTCAATATCAATATCAGTATTAACTATCATAGTATAAGTCCCATTACTTTCATTAGCAACAATCTATTATATGTATCTTGCCAGTCTTTAACATTATAACTGTGTTCAATAAGACTCGCAAGTGAAAAATCATTACCGTGTTTAACTATTTTATCACCAAAAAAGTAAAGTGTATCTGTTTTTTGATTGAAGTCTTGAATAATTTGTGCTTTGTCCATTCCAGTAGGATAGATATCAATGCCCGTTTCTCCACCTACACTTGCTGTAAGTTCTGGAAATAGTCTAGTGAAATTTCTTGCTATCCGAGCTCGCTCTTTTGTTTTCTGATCCCATTTAATATACTCTGCTCGTTCATCACTATTAGCATTACGTCCAACAATGCTAAAATTTACAGTGCCTGGTCTATGTTCAAAGTGTAATCCTGTACGCAATGGAAACTCGCTTTGAGCTAGTTCAGAACTTAACCACTCCTGTTGCTGTTCGTTCATTTTCCAGTCGTTGGTTTTAATGTTTTGGCCTTGTTTGTATACGTCATTGCCGCTACAGTTATAAATTGTCGTAACCGCATTACAAATAGGCTCACCCAGTTGCTCTACTGTTTTAGGGTAATCACTACCAGTAACTAGATACACTAGATTATTTTGAGCAAACTCTAGAAACCAACCAGCAAAATTAGGATCAATTATACCTCTACTTGGTGTTAGTGTTCCGTCTACGTCAAAAATGAATTTGTTCATGCTAAGTCTGCCTTTGCTAGTAGTTGTTTAACCCAATCAAAATCTGTTTGTTTTCGCTTAATTCTTATCTGCCATACATGTGGATCAATGTATTCTAAAACCATTTTAATTTGTTCTTCATTTAGTCGTTCTAACAATCCCTGAGCCCTATTACTGGCATACAATACCCAAGGACTAATCTTTCCAGCACAGATGTGAAATACTGCTAGGTTAGTTGGCACTGCTTCAAAATATGCGTTCCAGTCGTTTTCATTATTCTCGCCCCATTCTTGTAGAAATAGAACAGTTCTTTCTACTGCTCTATCAGCACTTTCAGTACGCAATCTTTCCTTGATCCACTCGTTAAAGTTACTGTCTTTTGCCCAACGATCAAGCGGCTTGTTATTTTTAAGTAGCCATGTAGTAAAACTTGGAACATCATCTACTTTTAAATCTGTACAGTAATTACCAAACTTAACAAAAGCAGTATAGTACTGACTGCCAGCAAAGTCAGTATAAGTCTTTTGTTTTTTGCTATTACTTCCTATTTTGTAAAATAACTGATAGGCTCTAAAACCCATTTGTACATGCTTTTGGTTTTGTTGTAAGTGTCTGCGCTTGGGCTCACAGGCATGAACCGCAAGAGTGCTTTCTCGTTTAAAACTCTTGTTACAATACTCACATGTAAACATTATTTGGTTAGTTCTTTTATCTGCTTGTCCTCTAATCCAAACTCTTGTAGCAATTCTTTGATTTCTGCCTTACTGTATTGGTTTAGGAATATTTCCAATTCATCGTCATTGTATTCTTTGTAGTGTTCTTTAAAAAATTTATACAGTTTAGTTTCAGTTCCTTTTTTACCAGGAGCAATCCAAGGATGCCACATGCTTTTCCCCAATCCCAACGCCTGGAGTAATTTGAACTGTAATTCTGGATGGTGCCGTAGTGTGTTAAAGTGTACATTGACAAGTTCATTTGTATACAACAAATAGTGTTCTTCAATGTCTTTGATGTCGTGCTTAACATTACTGGTGTACCGCATTAGTACCCAGATGCCAACTTTCTTTTTTTCTTCTTCCGTTAGTGTACTCCACCAAGTTCTGTTCTTGGTGTCAATAGCCGCCATTTCACTTTTAATACTAAGATCTGCCATTACCAAATTTCATTAATGTCTAGTACTTCTGGAATTTTGTTTGCTTCTTTAACAAACAACGCACAATCAGGATTGTCACCATCAGTTAATGGTACAACTAATAGATGCCCAAACTTTAATTTTGGAGCATACCATTTAACATCAGTATAAATGTTAGTCATCTGAATGTCAAGATATTTAGGTGTATATCCTGTAATAGGATTAAAACAAAATGCGGCAAATCCTCTGTCATTTAGACTCATTAGACTTACCACTTCTGGATCTCCTACTTCTGGATCACAGATAACCATACTCCAATCAAGAGGTACATTTACTGTATTGTTTCCTATTTGGATAACGGCGGCTGGGCTGTAGAAACTTTCTAGAAATACTAGCGGAATAAAATAGTAGTCCACATTTTTAGGATTACTGTAATCTAATACGCCATATCTTAGATCTTCTACTTGATCTGGAATTTCGTCCAGTTCATATGTTTGGTTTTCAACTGTTAAAATTTTCATTTGTATTTTACTTTTTCTATGGAAAATGGATAATTGGCTTCTTTATAGAAGTTCTTTCTTTCTCTCAAATGTCGTTTTGAGAATTTGGCTGTGCTTGTTAAGTCCCAGATTTGAACAAAGTCTTTATCTTGTGCTTTACGAACACCACGCCCAATAGACTGGATGACACGAACAAAAGACTTACCTGGCTCAAGAAGTACAAGGTTAAAAATGCGAGGTATATTAATCCCGACAGCCGCCACGCCATACGTTGCCACCAACACTCTGTGGTCTTCTGTGTTGATTTCATCATAATGATCTTTCCTTACTGTCGTCTTCATACTACCGCTGACAAAACTAGCACCAGGAACATTATCAACAATCATGTTTCCTGCTTTAATTCTGTCAACAAGTATCAGTGTATTTCCACTTTCACTAATACTCTCAATCAACTTGCTGATATATTCTATGCGCTTTTTGTCGCTTGTCAAATATGTCAATTCACTCTGGTAATTGTTGTACTCAACAGTATCGTCAAGTTGAACAATATTCACATGGCAGTTACTTAATACGCCTGCCTCCTGTAGTTCACTTGCGGCTAGTTTATGTACAACTTCTCCTAAACATGCCTTTAATGAAACTTGCTCATGATCTGCTTTTGGAATAGTTCCTGTTAGCCCCCAACGAAGAGGTATATGAGCAAAGTCCTTTGTTAATAGTTCTTTGAGTACATCTGCTTTTGCCTGATGTACTTCGTCTACTATTACGCAAACTACATCTTCTACAAACTCCGTTAAACTCATATCACTTTTTGCTTCACGGAATTGTTTCTTAATACTATTTAGGCTTTGCCAAGTACAAATAGTATGTGTTTTTCCAATATCTTTTTTATCCCCATAATACACACCAACATCTAAACCCATGTTTACATAGTCATCATAAGTTTGTCTTACAAGGTCCTTGTTGGGCACAATAACAATACTACGCCCGTGTGCTTCTACCTTACTACTAAGAGCGGCTGTAATAAGTGTTTTACCAGCGCCTGTAGCAATCTCCTGTAAACAATGTGGTGTGCTTAAAAATTTATTGACGATGTCAACTTGATAGTCTCGCAATGTAATGGGATCTCCTTCAGCAGGATGACCCTTGGGCCAAGTTACATGTTGGAAACTGGTTTCGTCGACATCGTCAAACTCAAATTTATAATTGGCTCGTAAGTCCTCTACTTCAACCTGATAGCCATCAGCAATAATCAGTGGCAACAACCTGTCCAGTAAGTTAGTGTATGTAACACCTCCGATAGTAAAAAAGCTCACGCAACCATCCCAACGTCCTAGTTTGTATGCTGGAACATGATAGGCATAGGGCATGAAGAATTTGAGCTCTTTCTCTAACTTTTTTCTTGTTTCGAGATCAAGCCCTTCTATCTTACAGTTTACTTCGTCCTTTAATATAATTTTACAAGCCATACTATATAATAACGCTAACCCTTTGATTTGTCAAGATATTTAATAAAAAAGGCCCGGTTGTTACACCGGGCCAGTGGGGGGGAAAGGAGTATGTCACTTACGCAACATACATGTCACTTCAGCCATCCGCATCCAGCGATCTGACTGACTTTGACGCAAGTCTGCGATCTTGGTACACATACGCAAACTTACCTCACGCAGACGTTCTTGATTATCAATCATGAAGTCTACGATCTCGTCCTGCTCTGCTTTGGTAAACTTGTAATCTTCAAGCATACCATCACCTACAATCTGCTTGACCCGTAGCAGTTTTTCACGAGCAGTATCCATTGTAAGGTCTAAATAGTGACAACGTGACATAATCGCATCCAAGTGATCCTTAATCTTGCCACGGACCTTATCAAAACGTAGGTTAGTAATAAAAATTACACTACCCTTAAACTCAAAACTGTCTGGAATACCTTC
>Ga0181590_10001270_pt1 | contig 21469 bp, 10 predicted proteins | sample 071ome_34_FD_132446 | JGI IMG/M metagenome (GOLD analysis project Ga0181590, IMG submission 132446) | Coastal salt marsh microbial communities from the Groves Creek Marsh, Skidaway Island, Georgia - 071411BT metaG (megahit assembly) | ecosystem: Environmental > Aquatic > Marine > Intertidal...
TTAGAAGGCATAGAACCTTCAATCTCCATTCTATATATTTTTCCTTCCCAGACCACATCAGCGATATATGATTCGCTTGTTTGTTCTGGTGAAGACCCTCCTACATTGAGAGTTCCATTGAAATCGCCATTGATGGTGATATTTTCTTTTAGAAACTGTTTGAAACTTTTCATATCAGCAATTCCAAGCTCTGAGGGACTTATTGATTCTGCTATCTGGATCGTTAGCAGTTTTCTTTGAGGTAAGTTTTTTCTTCATACCTTTCATTCTTGCACAGAATGACTTGCGACGCTTATTTCCTTTCTTCTTGCTAGGACGCTTCAGGTCAGACCCAGGATTTTCACGCTCATAAGACTTGCGTCCTTTTTCATTCAAACCTCCTTTAGGATTTTTTCCAGACTTTTTTGTCCAGGCAGCTCCCTCAATGATTTCACCTTCTGGTTCGAAGTGTGCTACCTGATTGGTTTTCTCTGTAGATGCCTGTTTTACTGGTGATGCGTTTTTTAAATTTTCTCTCCACCATTTCATGTCCTTATTAAACTTGTCCTTATTTACTTTAGGATATTGAGTTCCTTTTGGTTCTCCCATCTCACCTCTACCATAAGTACTATCATAACCACTTTCAGCAAGTTCTTCTCTCCAGTTTGAATATTTTTCTTTTACACAGTTTGGAACAAGTCTCTTACCTTTCTTCTTCATACCCTTTTGAGTATAACCATCCCAACACTTCTCATCAATTTTTTGCCCACCTTTAATTGGTTCTGGTTCAATAATATTTACAGTTTCAACATTGAGTGGTTGAAAATCATCTTTCCAGTTTGAAGTATCATATTCTTCGTTCTTCTTCGACTTTCCATAGTTAGCAGCACCTTTTTTACGACACTGAACCAAACGACCTGATGCATATGCGGAAGGCCAAACCTTTTCACTTGCTTTTACTTTTTTGTAGCAAGCATCTTTTTTACCCTCATCTACCAGTTCACCTTCTGGTTGATATGAATTAATTTGAATTTCATTTCCTTTGATAGTGAATCCAGGTTTGACTTTTTTAAGTGCTCTTCTAATTCTTCCAGGAAGTTTTTCTACAAATTCACCAGCTTTAGGACCAGCCATGACACTGCCCTTACCGATTTGACCTCCACCATCAGCATATTCTACCAACTCACCTTCTGGTTCAAAGTGTGCATTTCTAACGTTTGCAGATTTTTTAGGAGTTGATGGGACAACTACTGCCCCTGGTACCATCTTTTTAATTGCATCATCGGGATCTTTGAATTTAGTTCCTTGACCAGTGAGAATACCATATTTTTCTTGTTCTTGTAATTCCTCTCTCCAGTTAGAATAAGATTCTTGCCTCACGTTTTTCGCCTTCCCTTTTCTGTTTGGATTTGGATCTTCTTTACACTTTTCATCAGTTTTGCACCAATATTCACCTTCACCACACTTTGATTTACCCTCAGACATATAACCCGCAGCAGCGTCCGTATTGTGCTCGGTGTCGGTAATTTTTGCTTGTAACCAAGCAGGTAAATTGTCATCATCAGACATTGTAGAGAGAACTTTTTGAACTCTCTTCAAGTTTATGATAGAGTTTCTTACCTGGCTTTTCGCCATCGAAACTTCATGGTCCTTTTCTTTAGAACCCATATTAGACACAATAATAAACTATTCCTTATTATTTAGAAAACCTTGCTTTAGCATTTTTTGAAGATCTGTTGTTGAACCGACAAAAACTGCATTATTAGTAACCGTATTTGGACCTTTCTTGTCAGATTCTTCTTCAACATCTTTGAGTTTCTTCTGCAAATCAATCAATTTGTCTGTCGTATCAGCGACACTCTTAATTAATTGACCAGCAACTTCATATGCTCTAGGACTTCCACCTTCTCCAGCAAGTTCCATAATTCCGTTGATTGCTTCTTGACCTTTTTCAATCAACGAATATAAATTTGCCCTCGTATATTCATAATCCTTAGATATATCAGTCTTTTCTTCTGGTTTTTGTATTTTACCAGGTTTATTAGTTTCTACGATGCTACTATCGATGTCCAAAGCATCATCAATACTATCAAAATTTTGCATGAGAATCAAATGTCTTGTTGACGAGTTGGGCTATAATTCTTACCATCCGAGAAATCTAACCATTCCTCAGTAAATCCAAAATCATCTCCTGGTTCTGCATCAATTGGATCGGGTACTGCAGTGTATCTAACCTCCCTTGTGGCAGTTTGAGTATCTGTATTTGTATACATATCAACTTGAACCTTACGAATGAGACCCTCAGTACTGTCAGCGACGGGACCAAACAGATATGTTTTCGCAGTAAATCTGAGAGTATAAATTAATGCTCTTCTTGTACTAAAGTCTCCCTCATAATCATCTTGGAATGAAATGCTGTCAAGAACCATTGGAATATCTCTCTTTTCACCAATGGAATCTAGTAAATCAATCGTCAGATTAAATGAAGGTTGGAAAAAAGGTAGAATTTGTTCAATGATTTGTAGAGCATCATCATTCAGTTTTGTTAAAATACTAAGTTCAAAACCAACATTATATGGTACAGGCATATAAACTTTTTTTATATTTCCACCATCATCACATGCCTTGAAGGTCTGAGTTACACTACTCTTTCTAGTTGGATCATAATTTAAAGAAACCATTTCAAATGACATTCTAGGCAATGTAATCTGAACAGCTTTGTTTAAATTTTCTTGCTGTTCAAGTCTAGCTAAAAACTTTTGAGTTGGTCCATATGCAATAGGAACCCTAATATCACTAAATGCAGTTCCATCTTGTTCAGTATGGCGTATATTGATACCATTAAAAAGAGTACCAAAAGCTATGATAGTCTTCCTAATAATCTGATGATAGTAATAAGTTCCAAGCATTAATAGTTACCAAAAGGATTTGATTCTGTGAAATCTAACAGTGCATCTGCCTCAAGTTCGATTTCGTCATTCTGAGCGTATTTATCATATAAGTCATCTATAACTACAGAACGAAGACTAAATTCTGCACCAGAAGTCTGTCCAACAATAGTTTCACCAGGATAGAATCCAGTTATTGTTCCACCTATTCCTAAGTTGGAAATCTCAAGAATATAATTATCCAAGTTCCAATCCTTAACTCTTGCTGTAGTATAAGATCTGCTTCCTTGTACAACTTCATTGAATAAGTATGTTCCTATTCCAAGAATAACATCTGGGTCTGCTACAGTCACTGTAGGAATTCCAACGTATTCTGAACCAGAGTTTGTAATGTATATAGAATTTACATAAGAATTAGTTCCATCATATGCCATAGATGCAATACCAGTGGCAACATCTGAACCAGTCGCTGGGTCTGAAACTGTTATTAGAGGTGCTGTTCCATATCCAGTTCCTCCATCATTAACAACAAATGCAACAACTCCTTGAGAACCACTAGAATTGATAGAGCATGTCGCTGCTGCTCCACTTCCTCCTCCACCGATAAATGTGATGGTAGGAGTTGTTGTGTATCCAACACCAGCAAAAGTCAGATATACAGTTTCAATAGAAGTAACTCCACCCTTAGTCGTTGTAATTGCAACTGCTCTAGCATCATTATTGGGTATTCCTGTTGGTGATGGTGTAATTGAAACTAGAGGATCTGATGTAAATCCATATCCATCATCATTTAGGTAAATTTTATCAACATATCCAGTTCCAAGAACTGCTGTGACATCTGCAGTTCTTCCAACACCAATCAAATTCAATGTTGCAATATATCCAATATCTTCAACTACAGTGTCAATTTCTTCAATATCAGTATCAATGATTTCGTCTTCATATTCGAAGAGTTCACACTGCAACTCATAAACATATGTTTTACCTAACTGGTAAAATGGTTTTTCATGCTCAACAAATTTAATTTCAAATAACCTATTTCCCAATGGGAAATAAATCAAATCTCCTTCACTTGGTCTTGTTGCAACCTCTATCTGAGCATCTCCAACTAAAAATGGTGCTATAAACTCTTCATATCTCTCCTTAGAGATAATTAAAGTTACGTCATCTCTCAAACTCATTCCAAATTTTGTGAGAATATCACCTGCACCAGTATACCCATCATATGTACCAACATATGCCTCTATTGAAAAGTTTTCATCAAATTTTGATGCTTGAACTTCTTCAATAATTGTCTTCTTATTGACAAACTTTCTTGGGATGTATGTAATCTCAACACCATGCATCCTCAACTGTTCATTGATTAAATCTTGTATTAATCTTTGTTCAGTATTAGAACCGTGTAGAAAATAGGGATTAAGTGCCATTATCCTATAAAGTCATATGGTGGAAGTTCGTACTCTGATGTCATTCTTGCTTTTATATCAGACAATTCTGATTCTGCTTGCTGAAGAATTTCTCCACCATTCATTTCAATTCCACCTGGAAGTTTAACTCCTTTAAACTTGCTCAGATTTTGTCCCCACTGCTTTTTAATCAATGCTGTTAGATAGAGTTTTAAGAAACTATCATTATAGACATTTGTGAAAGTACTTGGATCTAATATACGATAACAATCTAAAACAATTGTATCGCCTGCGGTCTGTGCACCCCAATCTATATCCAAATAGAGTCTATTTTGTCTCTTGTTAAATCTCAATTGCTTATCTGTAGTCAATAAGAAATCAATGTCTTCCAAGTATGATTTGACCATTGCATATTGTAAAAGTTCAACTGAGTTGAAGTAATACAAATCATTCAGGAAAAGTTGATATTTGATACTAAACATTCCACCAGAAATAGAACTAGTATCAAACTTAAATACTTTTTCTACACCAATTACAGAGTCTGGAACTTGGATGTAATTATTACTTTCATACCAAGTATAAGGATTTCCTGTAGTTGATGTCGCTGTAGTCGATGTTAACCCAACGTTTCCAATTTCTGCACTTCCCCTATCAATGTCACCCTGAGTAATGACATATTTTAAATACATCCTCTCAACACCATCAAAATGGCGTTCTTGGAAATATTGTAGTGCATCATCAACTAAATCATCAACTTGATCATCGTCAACGTTAATTTCTAAAACAGGAGCACCTAACCGCCTCAGGCAGTAACTAACTAATTCTTGTCTTGATGCAGGTTTTGCCATTTGTTTCTTTCAACCTATTCTCTAAAAATAGAGATTCTCAAAGTATTTATCCCTTGAGAAATTCTTTCAATAGAGATTTAATCTCATCAATATCACTTCTCAATTGTTTAAGTTCAGACTCTTGATTTATCTTTCTGTTTTTATCGGCAAGATAATTTGAATAGTCTCTATCACTTAAATTAACAATTGCCCCAGTCTCATCATCACGGTACAGATGACTATGACCTTCGACTGGGATATATTTTCTCTTCATATTATGACAATGCCAATGCTCTGTAGTTCTTCAGTTTAACAACATTACCCTCATTAGGTGAGGAGAATACAATTTTGATTGAGAATCCATTAAATTGTGGGAGATTATCAACGCTGAATTGATATTCATGATATGTTAACGAATCACCAGTTTCAACATAAGCATCTGGAAGTCCAGAATTATTTACGGGATTGATAACTGAATCTCCATATCCATCACCGTCAGTATCTACAAGATTTTTATATCCTGGGAACAATTCATAATATTGTGTTATCTCTGTAGAATCAGCATTATAGAGTTTATATAAAACTCTGAAGTCTGCAGAATCTGTCTTATTAGCATCAACAAGAACTTTCAAACTAGTTGCTGGTTTCTCTAAGAAAATTGGTTTGGTGACCATTGCCGAAGCATGTGGATCATCAGTACCATTTTTAAATGAGGTTCCTTTTGTATAGTCTGATACTGGTTTATTAATTCTATTTCTACCTATGATAAAGGTTGCATTTTTAACATCAAGCGCTGGAGAAACATTTTCATTCTCAGTTGACATATCAACTCTGAGAGTCAGTGATTTATTTGAAGGTAAATCAGTTAAATATTGATTTTCATTAACTTGAGATGCGACCATTCTTGGAGTTTCAAGAAATACTGTATCGTTTAATGTTGTTGGCGTGTATCCAGAATCTAGGAATGATTCTTCGGAACCACCAGCGCTTGTTCCTGTAATAGTTCTAATATTACATTCAATAGCACTATCACCTGGAGCAATTACATTAAATAGTGGTTGAATAGAATTGAATTGTCTATTTTGAGAAACTTTAACATCATTTCCACCAACTGGAGACTCTTCACCAAAATTCAATCCAGGTCTTGATCCTCTATCAAATTCAATATTATAAGAATCCATCGAATTTTGATTGGAAAGATTAGAAATTGTATGTTCGGTGTTAATCCTCATTAAGGATACTCCGTTTATCTCATATGGGGTAATCTTCGCACCAGAGTCATGTGTATATGCCGAAGTTCCATTCAATCCTCTTCCAGAAATCGTAATTGTTCCACTACCAATACTGTTATACGATACAACTTCAGATTCAATTAAAGCATAACCAGCACTAGTGGTGATACCTTCAAATCTTGCAAAAGGTGTTGTATTTGCAATTGAAATTACAGTATCGTTTAATCCAACATCTTGAGATAGAGTGGATGATTCTCTAGAAGGTGCTACGTCAACGATTTTAATCTTATTGTTTTGTGAATGATGTGCATGATTATACTGAGTCAGTTTAAATACGTTTCCTTCATAGAGAGGAGATAATGTTGTAGAATCTGCTGATACAGTCGCTGTTGTTGTTTCTCTTGTGACACCATTATAATATACTAATGTTTCACCAGAATTAAATTTCGTATCAGAAACGGAAGTTAAGTATAAAGTATCAATATCAACAGAACCGAGGTTTGTTATACCAATAATAGCTCCAGTTCCCTTTTGACTTCCTGCTATGCTACTAGTAACAATTCCAAGTCTTTCGCCAGAGATATATCCTTTACCAAATGAGGTTGCAGTTATTGAAACAATTTTATTTGATACTACTGAGATTGTAGCAGATCCTCCTGAACCATTTCCATCCAAAGATATCAAATTCACACCAGTATGTGTTCCGTCCGAATAACCTATACCTGGAGAAGTTATTGATAGACCAGCACCAGATAAAGATCTACCCGCTGCTTCAATGATTCCTGTAATTGATGTTGGATTTGCAGGTGTTTGTCCAATTTTAATTCCAGGTATAAAAGTATTAATTCCTGTTGTATTTGAAACTTCAAGAGATACTTTTCTAGGATAAGTTGAAATTGGATTATTAATTAAATTATCAGCATTATTTCCACCAGGTAAGATTGGTGTGTTATAGAAGGATACTGTACCACTACTGACAAACTTTGCCTTATATAACTTAAATGTCATGTCCTGATACTGACTTGGTGTCCAAATAGTACCATTTTGGGACTTGAACAAACTACCACCAATATATTGCTTAGCAACAATGATGTTTTCAACATCTGGTAATGATGAAGTATCTAATGTTTTTTCACCCATTGTGGCGACATACATTTCATATAAATCTGATGCAGGTGCCAGATAAACCAAAGCATACTCAGTATTTGGTTCCAAGTATATTGGGGATGGGAATTTGATATTTGTTGCTACTGGCTTGTTAGCATCTTCTGGAATATTAATATTAGATGGGTTTAATTCGACGGTGGCATAATCTTGTACAAGAAGATTTGTTGGAGTTCCAAGTTCTACAGTTCTAAGTTCTACAAATACTTTAGCATTATCATCTTTGGATGCAAAGAATGCGTCAACTGAAGTCAAGTATGCCCCATCAGAATCTGTGGTAAAAGTCTGAGCTAAAGGATCTCTGTGTATCGCTTTAGTTTGTACTTTTACGCTAGTAGGTTTATCTGCTGGTTTTGGTGGATTTCTAAGTTGTACAATAGTTGTTTCTTGGAGTGTAACAACTCCAGAACCACTAAATGTTCCTTCAGAACTACTTGTAAATTCTGAAGCATCTGGAAGAACTACAGTTCCTGGTGGAACGGCAGTAATTTTGAATGTTTTAGTTCCAGTCTTTACAAGTTTTGTTGGTTTTGGATCTGCTAATGGGTCTCTAAAATACCATGCACCAAGTATATCTCCAAAATTGTCAGATATCAACTCAGATTTTGTTATTTGAGCAACCGCACTGCTAGTTTTTCCGACTACTTTACATCCATCAGTAATATATCCAAACTGCTCATTGTCAGTCAAAGCAATTTTCTTCACATCAAAGTTGATCAATGTAGATGTTGAAGAATAGTTCTCTCCAGGAGGAGTTGCACCTTTATCGTAAATATTTACCGAATACGTTTCATATGCTACTTCTGAAGTATCATTATTCGAACCAAACTTATGATTTGGTGCTTTCAAACTACAAAGTGCAACTTTATCTCCAGCAGCATCAAAAATTTCAACCTCTTCGCCAACACTGAAAGTGCCACTTATCATTTCAATTTGATTTACTTTTGGAATAATATCAACTTTAACCTTATCCAAAACATGATAATGCTTCGTAAATGGCTTTAGTCCATTTGCCGCAAAGTATATGTTTCTTTCCCTCATGTAGGGGTCAACAGATGTAGTTATCTTGACACTTTCAACAAAATCAATTTCTGGAGACTTAGTTACAAGTTGACTACCATAAGTTGTTGTACTTGTTGTTTCAATGTACAACTTTTTACCTGATGTCCACTGCTTGCTCTTTTTCGTAGTATTTGAAGTCTCTTTCCAATATGCTCCTGTACTTTCCTTTTTAATATTTTTCTCATATACTGTTCTTGTCCAGTTGTCTGATGGTGGGTCTAATTTAATTCCACCAACAAATGCAATTACATTGAAAGGATTTACATTTTCAACTCCAGTCGCATGGGGTTGATTTATCATTTCAACTTCAGTATAGTCTAGTGTTAAAATATCACCAGTTTTTTTAATATTTGGATCTAACAGTTTTAAATTGGCATTTAAATCCGCAGTTGTTTTATCGATAGAAGGATCTAATGCCAATTCTGCAGCAATTGACCAGAAATCGATGGATGACCTTAAACATCCTTCTTGACTATCAATATCATTGTTATTTTCTGGATCACTTGTATCTAATATTGTCTTATCTGAGAAGTTTGATACTATAAATCCAGACTTAAACTTGTTCAATCCAGTAGCATCTTTGACAACCAAAGATTTTGTGTCAACTTCCAGTAGAGAAAGTGCAGTTGTCTCTTCAAGATTTTCAACCCTCTCAAATATATTACCAATGTCCCTCATTGTATATCTTTGATTATCAATCAATCTAATTTTAGAATCTGATGGATTGTACAAATATGCAGGATGTCTAATTTGTGCAAGTTCCATTGTTCCATCTGGAAGTGCAGCAAATTGTGGATTTTCAGAAGGAGTTCCTTGAGTTACCTTTACATCACCAATGGAATCTATGGAAACTCTATCAAATCTACCAAGATAGTAATCATATGAAACTTCACATGCCGTATTTGGAGTTAAAGTAAATCCATATACAGACTCAAATGTTTTCTGCGAGAATGCAAATGGCGATCCTGTTGTGTTTGTGAATGGTGCAACTCTTGGTCTAAAATCTAAAGTATCACTTATTCTCAGTCCATCAATACTTGGGACATCATATGTAAATCTATCTGCTGGATAAGAATTTGCTGTGAATATATCACCAGTACTTCCTGAAGTTTGCTCAACCTTGTAGTAGTTGAATATGATAAGTAATTCTTTTTTGGGTGCAGCTAATCCAGAAGTTCTTACTAATTTTGAATAATCACAATATTGTTTTTTATGTCCCTTGTCCAGTTTGTAATTTGAAGTTAAGTTAACATAACTTCCTGGAGTAATTTGCGTTGGTACTGCTTGAATATTAGACTCTTGGAAAACTACCGTTTCACCAGGAATAAATTGTACTGGACTTAATCTGACATATTCTACTTCAGTTGGTGAAGTGGCAGAAATTAATTGTGCGGTTGCCTTACTCGTTTTACCTACAATTTTTTCTCCAGGGATTGAATTTACATCTAAAGTATATCCTGTGATAAACTTAAACTTATCTAAAACTGGAGTAGTAGAATTAGTAGACTCATATACCGCTACAACATCAACAACATCTGGAACATTGAGAGAAATCTCATTGTCTTCAACTCTAAGTCCGTATTGAGCACTCTTTGTTAATGTAGAAGTATCTTTCTGAGACTTATCAACAGTTAACTTATTACTTCTAGAGTATATTTTGGACTTAGAAGTTATGTTTGTTTTTCTTAATGTAACAGTTAAGCTAACATTTGACTGTGAAGCAGTCAAACCACTGATATTAAGTGTTTTATAGTCTGATGTGAATGTGACCTGATCTGAGGTTAAATCTTCAATCGTTCCATCACTATATGTAACAGAATACAATTCTGCATCATATGGTTCGAAAAATGCAGAAATTAATCCAGAAGAAGAATCGAGAACATCCGATATTGCAATTGAGAGTTCTCCATCAGAATTTGTGGTATTTCCTAATGATTGTCTAGTGACAGTTAAAGATGCTTTAGATAAATCAACACTAGCGACATCGCGCTTTGCTAATGGTGAATATAAAGATCTTTTATCATAATTGAGAACTTCTGGATATCCAAGTGTGAAAGTAACAGTTGTAGACAGCGTTGGTAGAGATCCTTTATTAACCCCAGTAATAGCAGTTGTCGGTACAACTTGCATTATGGTTAAGTCGTCATTGATAGAATCTATCCTTGCATATGTTAATGGGCTAGTATCACCTGCTGCTGGATCTTGGAATTTAATTATCCCTCCAACAACAAATCCATCATCCTTCTTAAAGAATTTTCCAGTAGATGTTACCTCTCCACTAGAAATTGTTATAGTATCTGTTGCAGAAAATCCTCCTGCAATAAAATCATACAGTATTGTATCTGCACCAAAGTCTGTTGGATATGAAGGATCAATTCCATTAGAATCTTGGAATATTGATTTTACATCTTCCAGTGAATATACTATAACATTGGTAATATTTTTTGTTGTTGTTGGATCTTCATTGAAAATTACACTTTCACCTTTTAGGAATTTACCTGATGTGTTAATAATAGAGAGATTTACATTGGCATTAATATTATCAAGGTATCCAGTCGCCCCACTAGTCAATCCTCTAACATATGAACCAATAGGTTCAGAAACTGTTGCAGTTGATTCTAATTCTGTATATGTTTGGATGTCATAAAGGTATAAATCCCAGGAAGATGCTGCTCCAGAATAACTACCATCAGTTAATCCAAACCAATAAACTCTAGCACTACCTATTTTATTTCCAGTACCAATAGTTGGAATTGATGGATTTCTTCTTTCATCATATAAATCGATTGTGTTGTCTGACAAATTTATGACAGGTGCACCATAAACATTGTTGACTCTAATAAGACTTCCAGTATCGAATGGTATTAATGCCGAAGGTACATTATTAGTTGTTCTTGGTTTTGGTACATCTACCGATGAATTAAATACCTGTACATCAAATCCTTTAACGTATGCAGTCCCTGGAGAGACTGTAATGCTCATCAAATCATCTGAGGGTACATTTCCATTGTCAGTTAGTTCATCGGCGCTATATAAACCATTGGGGGTTCTGCTGATATTATCATTTAAACTATTCTCTACAGAAATTTCAAAATTATCTAAGGCATAATTTCCAGATTCGTCAAAAGTTCTTTTTGCCAAATATTCTTTAATATTAGAATATACACTCTTATCCTGAACCTTAAGAATTTTTCCATTAACAATTCTCAAAAGTTCTATAAAGTTTACATCATTATTATCTGTTAATAATTTTTTAGATAACAATGTATCAATTTTAAATCTGTCTGCTCCAGGAGCTGCGTAATTTGTAAATCCCTTCGCGTTATCATTTAAACTATTATCTTCAGCACTAGTGATAATAGATTCAACAACAGATAGACCAACTCTATATGATACATTATTAGAATATGGATCTAATATCAAAGTATCTTTAGAAACTCTAGTGAAAGTTCCTCTAATAAAGTATACTCCTTCTGCAATATGTACAGCAGATCCAACATGTGCTGCATCTGCCGAAACTAGAGTTATAACAGAATCTCCTGGATTTAAAGTTGTGTTTCCATAAGTCAGAGAAGATTCCAAAAGAAGAATTTCATTATCAGGTAATGCAACACTTTCATTTGATGAATCTGAAGATAGATATTTTACAAATAGAGTAATATCTTCTACTTCACCACTACTTGGTAAAAGATATCCTCTTACTGATACTAAAATATCTGAGTTCTGACCTCTAAGTTGTACTTTATTCTCAATTATAGCGTCCAAATATAATTGGATGTTGAGACCCAAGTGCAAATCATTTACCTTTACACTTGTATAATTTGGATCAAAGGTTATACCACCAGGTATAACCATAGAACCTTCTTTGAATACATGAGACCCAAATTGCTCAACTTGGTCTTGCAGTATAGACTGAAGATTTGTTAGTTCTCTCGCCTGAATAGGAAATCCAGGTTTAAACAAAACCTTGTAGAAGTTCTTTGCCCTATCAAAATCATCATGATATGGGCTTACGTTTAAGTTAGTTTTTTGTGGCATTTTTTAAAATTCCAGTACAATCTTAATGTCTTCTTTTTGGCGAGAGTTTCTAACAATTTCAGATCTATTGTCGATATACAATAAATCACCTGACCCTGTATTTATTTGAGGTTCAGCAAGTCCATTATTAAATGCAACACCCAAGTTTATAACTTTAGTTCCACTTGGATTTGTTGTAATGCCACTGAATTCTTGGAAAATTTCTCCACTAAAATTAGAGTCTAATCCAAAAATATTTGCGTTATCCGATCTAAACGTATTGAATTTTGCACCTGTTGAAACACCAATATAATCTGTTGTGTCAGGTCTCAAAAAGAGTGATCTATCATAAAAATATTTTAATACTTTAGTTTCTTCATCGTATGAAGCGACATATCCAAAAATTTCCTCGGTATTTATTGATTGTTTAATCTTTTCACCAATTATTGGAGTTCCAGAAACTGATTTAAATATGACAGAATATAAGTTAGTAAAAGTGTTATCCTCATAGACAGATTCTGAACCAAAAGAGGTTGGATTTTTTACAATACCAACTTGGGCAAATCTAGTGTTAGTTGGATAATTTTCAGTCGAATCATCAAATCTTGCATAAATTAGAACTCTATCAGCACCCAATTCTCTATAAACATCATATCCGTGTCCTAACGATGGTGGAATAATAGGAACCAAATTTGCATAATTTCCTGCAGCACTACCATTGATGCTGCCTAAGTCAACGATACCCCAACTATACCCTTTACCACCAGCAACTACTATAGTATCTGTAATTTGTGTGGATTCTACAGTAACTCTTACTCTTGCACCAGAACCATCTCCAAGTATATCAACTTCATGACTACCATTTTGATATCCGCTTCCCTTATCGGCAATATATACCTTTTTAATTTGATTTGAGTTAAGAGTTGAGTTTGCAGAATCTCTAACTGCCTTATTACCAAAATCACTACTATTTTCCCAATTATCGGGAACTGTGATGTAATCTAAATCATCAAACTTAATTACATCTGATGGAGAAATTGTGAAAAGATATTTCCAAAGATATCCATCACCACTATCACCTGCCTTTGATGGTTCCAAGTCAGTGAACTTGGGTTCATCTATAGAAATATTTCCAGAAGGATTATCCTCATCAGAACCATTATCAATACAAACATAAACTCTAAAATCGGAGTTTAGTACATAATAATTTGCATCATACAATCTTGCAGCATCTTTTATTGGAGATCTGTTTTCCAAACTGTAATCATGACGATACATTTCATATCTATTTCCAGAAGCCCAATCTAATCTTCTTACAATCCTTCTAATATTTGAAGATGATATTTTTTTACCATACATGATGGTATCACCAAAATGTGCATTATATGAAAAACTATCTTCTGGATCGGGGGTATTTGTATCCCATTCCTCAGATCTACCGAATCCAACAGCTGTTGATGAATTCGGTAATCCGATAACCACATAGTAAGAATTGTCAGATTGGTTTACTGAATCTACAAAATTACTAGCATTTAATATTCTAAATTGATCAGTAACAATTGCCGACATCTTTATTAAACTTTTTCCTTTATTTATGTGTATTTTTAATCAATTGCTATTCCACCAGCATTTAAGAATCCATATCCACGTCTTTGTATCGTTGGGAAAGTTGACAATCCACTATCAACAGTAAGTCCAGTAACTGCAATAGAAACAGAATTTGGTCTGTTTGAATATTGATATAATCTACCCCAAGACATTTTACCAAGATAATCTCCAGTTATTCCAGTACCAACGATTGATACAACTGATGCTTCACTTGCTGTAGAAACATTGCAAGTGATATCGCATATTGGACCAACGTTGAATTTATCATTTACAACATACACATTATCAAAGAATGAAGTTCCAATACCAACAACATCAGATTCTGAAGAATTAATTGATATCACACCATCACCGTGGGTAGTATCATTAATTAATACTGGATATCCAATCTGCAAATCAATAGCATCTGAAATGTCTGCTCTAAAGAAGAAGTTCAATGCTATTGGATTTCCACCTGTTCCTGCACTAGTAGTAATTCCAGTGATAATTCCTGAGAAACCTTGATATAACTCAATTCCATTAAATTGTTCAAACTTAAAGTCTGGAGATTTGATTAATACACTTGGTGGAGCACTTGGTGTATATCCAGCACCTACATTATCAACAGTAGCACCTATTACAATACCGTTAGAAATATTCAAAGTCGCTGTTGCCGCAGTTGTTCCAATTCCAACATCATTTCTAAATCCTGGATGTGCTATAGAAATAGTTTCATCACCAACGTATCCAAAACCAGATTGTGTAATATCAATAGACTGTATTGTTCCAGCAGCACTGACAACTGCAGTTGCAGCTGCTGCAATGATTGGTGTATTGTCAACAACTAAAGCGCTAACATTAGAAATTACCTCATTGAAAATATCTTCTTCGATGAAGAAATGTCTTGCCTCATCTACAAATATACTTGTAGATGAAGAATCTATACTTCCAATAACCTTTGCCGTTGGAAATATTCTTGGTTCATAAATTGGTCTAGCCTTTGATATATTTTCATTATTAATTACCAAATCGGATTTTTGCTTAATCCATTCAAGAGCTCTTTCATTTACGTCATCTATACCAAAACCAGTATAGATATCAGTTTCCATAGTGTCTGATGTTGATAAATCAACCACAGTTCTATTTCTTTCTTGAGATTTAGTCCCTAATATTGTGGGATTTTTCTTGATTAATACTTGGTCACCTTTTTTGATAGTTTCTCTGATATCCGATTGATCAATATCAACATTTCTGTCGCCAACATAGAAGAATACATCTACTTTATCATCAACATCTGGCGCTCTATCAAAATTAATCGAGGTTCCACCTTCATAACGATATGCAACTCCAGGAGACTGAATAACACCATTAACAAATATGATTAATATTGAATCCAAATCTATTTGAGATGAGAGCTCATTCTCTTCCTCTTTTTCAAAACTTACAAGTTCACCATTGTAGAATAATGGGAATCTTGTTCTATTTCCATCCTGCAGATTCTTGAAACTATCAATATAATCAAGTTCTCCAAATTGCCAACCAGCAAAGAAATCATTGAATATTTCAACAACTTCCAATTCAAATTCGGAAATTGGTTCAGACAATCTAGCATCTGTCACTAATCCAGCAACTGTAAACTTATCACCGACGTTGAATGAATGTCCTGGTCTTGCTATTGCAAAACTATTAACTTCATACAAAGATCCAGGTGCCACAGTTCTTTGAGATGGTAATGTTGAACTATCAATCGCATTAGTAACAATTCCAACATAAGTTTCAATTGCAGATGCAACATTTGCACAAGAATTAGGATCTGTATTAAATCCAGTTTGTGGATCTGCAGTGATACTTAAGTCAAATACTTGGATTTTATTTGAGTATCCACCAATCGTTATTTCAACATTGGTCATTGCCTCAATCGCCATACTCTTTGCTTCTTCATAGGCATATACAGATTCTGCTTCTTCTCCAGCGACATGAGCACCTGTAATATAAAGATTTGCAGCATCATATACGAAGTCATTTCCACCATATCTCAAATTATATGCAATTGATTCTAATACATCTACAATATCATCAATGCAGTTTTGATTTCCATTAGGAATTGTGAATGATGGGAACGCTGCAAGCATTCTACCAACTGCAACTTCTGCAATTAGTTCTTTATTTGCCTCAATTAAATTGGCAGCATCTGCAAATCTGTCATCAACAATTGGATTGCTATTTTGACCAATAGACAGATTTAATAGTAAATTGCTTCCAGTATCAGTTGTAGTTCCAATTCCAAGTCTCGATTTACCAACAATCTGCATATTTTCGTAGATTGGATTTGGTATATTGAGTATTGGATTCAAATATCCAGTTCCTGGTTGGTCAATTGCAAAAGTGAGTGTTCCTCCAGCACCAACAGTTGCAGATATTTCTGCACCAGAACCTGCATATGATGCATCAGTAACTGCAACAGAAACAGTTGTGCCTCTGTATCCAGAACCATTGTTTAAATTATCTAAGTACTCATATGCAGTTCCAAATCCAACATAAGTGTGTGGGATTGTAGAAACTCCAACGTTAATATCAAAGTTATTTTTAGAATACTTAGTTTCAACAGAGAAAGTAAATCCTGATGGACTAGATCCGTCTGGGAAAATAGTTGTAGTGACACCAGCGTGTGGTGCAGCACAAGAAAATTCAAGTCCTTCTAGTTGAATTAAATCATTCTCTTCAAATGTGTTATTATCAACAGTGGTTATATTTAAAACACCTGAAACATTATCATAAGATGCTGTTTGGATTGCATAATCTCTATTTCTTGATGGTGAAGTAAGAATATCAATAATAGATCCAGATGAATCTGTAATGAGACCAACTATAGATCCTGTCAATTGGGCATATCCCAGTCCAGTTGTGGATCCGAGAGAAACAATTAAACCACCTCTTGGTAATTGATTTTGGTTGATATCAAAATCTGATTTAATATATGAACCATCAACAGAGGTAATTCCAGTAAATCGGATACTAGAAATTCCAGCAGATTCATTTATATTTAATTCATAATTATTTCCAATATTGTTATCTGTTGTTGGTGTTTGGAATACACCATTGATGAATACAATACCATTTCCATTCGATAATCCAGTTGTATTGATACCATTGGAGGTTATTGTATAGGTTTGACCAATTCCAGTAAATGAATTTGAGATATCGTCAAAAACAATATTTTCATTGTAAGATGATCTTGTAAATATTCTTCCATTGAACGATGAAGTTGGGAATGGTAAATTACTGCTATCTCTTTCATTTCTTGCATTACCCTTTGGAGCATCCAAGAAGAAGATATCACTTTCTACAATATCGAATGCACCTCTGTAAACTCTGACTTCAGTTCCATCTGTGTGTGAAGATATTCCAGATCCTACTACACCCCTCTCAACTGCAACACATGGTATAGTTGCAGCAATTCCAGCGGCAACAAGACCAATTGGACCATTACTACTTGAACTAAGTCCAACCTCAACAACCTTCATATATTCATCATCTATCTTGAGAATATCTCTTGGTTGTATTGAGGATATTCCACTCATAGCAAAGAATGTCGTTGCTACGGAGACGATATTGTTGTCATTGTAAAGAGTTTCATGAGAAACTGTCGTATATGATATTGGTTGCTGAACAATTCCGTCAAGAGATATAACTGCTTTTGACAGTTTTTTAGTCATTTCAAGTTTGTGAGCATTTCCAGTACCATAATTAGTGACTGTAATTGCTATTCCTACAGATGCATAATCTGGTCTGGTCGATAATTTAAATGTATCTGGCGTAAGAACAATTGGATAAACTTTTTCTGGAAGTAAAGTAGTTGTGACACCAAGATAATTTGCAGTCAATCCTATTCCGATAGCACTGAAGACATTATCAAAAGATGATGTTGGCGTGTATATTAACTCTTCTCCAGTATTGAAGAAGTGATTTGGAATATTGAATGTTGCAACTCCATCTTCATCGAGACTAATTGTTGTTGTATTAGGTGTAAATGTTTTTTGATATATTGGAGTCCCTTCATGATTTAATGGGAATTGTTTTTTATCAGCTCTAGAACCATTAACTCCATCATAAGAAGTTTGGAATAGTTTGGTAGTGTTTGAACCATAACTAAGTTCACCTGGAATATTAAGAAGATCTAACTGATTGAAGTAAATTTCATGGAAACCTTGGATTGTAACTCCTGCCCCAACATATTCTAAATCGGGATAGAAATTCAAATTAACTGAGGAACCTACTATTTCTCCACCAAAAGTACCAATTCCTGCTTCAGATACATCGTCATTTGAGAAGAATGGGAATTGTGTTGTGTATACTTTTTCAGTATCATGAACTAAAAGTACTCTATGTAATGCAAAGGTTGAGCCAGTGGAAACTTTTATGTATGAATTAGCAGATGATGAATCAATAGTGGTAGAAACTATACCAATAGAATTTCCACTAGAAGTAATTTCACTTGTTTCAAATCTTGCAGTTCTAACAGACTCTGGAGTTTGACCTGGTACATCAAAATAATATGTTGAAATACCTGGAGTATTTGTGAGAGATACAATTTGTGAACGAACTGTTAAAGGACTTGTTTCATCGTTTATAACTCTAATTTCAATTTTATCTGAACCAGCAAGTCTTGTGGTGACAATACCAATCTGATTAACTGAATAATTGAATGAATCATTATCTAAGAAAAATTCTGCTTCGTAAATTTCTCCATTGTGATATATTGTCGAATAATCTACGACACTATGTTCCTGAGTCTCATTGTTTTCTACAAATAAAGTTGCAAATACCGCTCCAAAATTAGTTCTATCAAAGGTGCCGATAGCATTTTCAAGTGGAGTTAGAGTTGTTGTTCCAACCCCAACATTAGAAGCAATTAAATCGACACTACCAATGGTTTGTTTCTGTACAGTTCCAATTCCTAATTGTTGGAAATTAAACAGACTCGTTAATACCTTAATATCAAAATCAGAATCATATTGATCTGTAGGTGCAAAAACTATTTTCTTAGTATCTTCTGGAGAATCAAATATTCCATAGATATCTCCCAATTCCGCACCTTCAGATGTTCCAGAATTTGTATCACTATTTAAAGTTGCCCTCTTAGTTGTAAATATGTTATTAGTACTATTAGTTGCAATAAGTTCAGTTAACTGAATTTCATTTGTATCTGGGTTTATAATTTGTACCAAATATCTTGCATAATCTTCTTGCATTTCATCAAGTATTGTAAATCCAAGACTAGAATCTTTGCTTGTAAACAATGAACTGATATTATCAATTTGTAGTGCTCTATTAGTTTTACAAATTACATAATCAGTAAACTTTTTATTCTTTGTTCTTATATACTTGGATTTTTGAGGAGTGGTATTGAGAATATCAACTTCTGTAACTATATCAAAAATGTTTATAGTATCAACTCGTCTTTCAGACTTAACATCCAATACAATATTAGCCTCGGACTGTAATGTGGAATCTTTACCAAGGAGTACTGAGGATGTTATTCCAACATCAACAAAATTCTTAAGTCCGACTGGATGAACAATGCTATTAACAGGATCAATACAGTCTTCAAATGGTATGGAAGTCTTAATGGCATATGCCATGTTCTGATAATAATCATTATCAGGAATAACCTGATATTCTTCACTTAATTTACCAACATCATTTGCCCATCCATAATATTCTACGTTTGAGAAGTTAATTTCATACTTTGCTCTATTTGTAGCAGTATTTTCTATTGTTCCTTTATATCCAGTAATTTCACCCCTTATAACATATCCTTTGATGAGTTCATATGAACCACTTACCTTAATGAAATCTTTTCTTGAGGAAGTGACTTTCAAGTCAGTCTTAACAAAAGAATTGCCACCATCTTCACTAACAAACAAGACTTCACCAACTTTAAATAGTGGTCTCTCTTGTATAAATTCGAATGTTGGGTAGTTTTTGGATGATATTATTTGTGCATATCCAAGTTGGAATGTTTTTGCAAGTCCTGGATTAGTTGCAGTCTCTGGTAACTTATACTTTAGTACTGCTGGATTTGTGTTTATATAATCCAAAACTTCGAAGAACTGATATCCATAATTTGAAGAGTTATATCCCTCTCCAGTATCTCCTACTTGATTCTCAATATTTTCCACAAATACTTTCTCACCAACTGAGAATATTGAAGTGCTAAATCCAATAAATGGTGTTACTAAACTACAAGTCACAACACCAGTTGGACCACCAACAATACTACTAATTCCAACACCATTAGAGTTGTTTACTGCAAATAACGTGTGTGTTGTGTCTGCCAACCCATTCAAATTTTGAATTAAGGAAACATCTGTTATCTTTCCTGAAGGAGTTGTCGCTTCAAATGATTCTGTATCTACAACTTCTCTGGTATCATTGTTGACAAGAACTAAATCTGGACTGCTCAAATATTGAGAACCACCATCTACTATATCTACTCTAACTCCAGAATCTGCATTTAATAGAGTTATTGGATATGGAGTGGAAGCTTCTGGTCTGAGAGTTTTATCTGGTGAATAGTCAAATCCAGGATCAATGATACGAACCTCATTTACTCTACCAATATCATCAGATTCTACTAAAATAGAAGCATTTTTTCCATTTTCAGTTTCTATCTTATCTAAGAAAGGAAGTGTCTTATATCCAAATCCCTTAGATAAAATGTTAAAGTCTGCAATTGGTCCAGAAACGTTAGTAGAAGAAGTGCTATATTCTAGAGTCGAAGTATTAGATTCGGTAAGTGATAATAATGGTGGTGTGAATACTGGTGAAACTTGGAAAGTCCTTCCCGCACTTACGTTAACAACTGGATACGTGCCGTCAAACTTATTAGATTTTACATATTTTATTTGATTATAGTTTCTTACACTAACATCAGAAGTATTAATAAATCCAGATTTTCTGACGTTATAATAGAGTATTGGTAAAGAATCTGTATACGATAATACGTAAGAAGACAGAGTAAGTCCAATTCCAATACCAAGCTCCTCAACATTATATTCAAAAGCATCATTAGTAGATGTAAATTCACTGTTGAATTCATGATCGTAGTAGAATCCAAACTCATATCCAGATAAAGATTCATCTCCTAAATTGAATACAAGTTTATTATTTTTAGCAACTTCGATAGGTGGATTAATTAAAGATAATGACTGAATAGAGCCTCCAGTACTACCAAAATCTACATCAATATTACCAAAGATTTAATCGTAAGTTGACTTACATAATTTAATCTTATCTCTTGTAAA
>Ga0181590_10001272_pt1 | contig 21446 bp, 23 predicted proteins | sample 071ome_34_FD_132446 | JGI IMG/M metagenome (GOLD analysis project Ga0181590, IMG submission 132446) | Coastal salt marsh microbial communities from the Groves Creek Marsh, Skidaway Island, Georgia - 071411BT metaG (megahit assembly) | ecosystem: Environmental > Aquatic > Marine > Intertidal...
CTATGATCTTCTGTTAAAGCAGCTTCAATACCACTTTCATTGTTGCCTGATGTGGTAATTAAGCGAATGGGTTTGCGTGGCGTACCTAAGCCAATGCCAACCTCTGGGCATAAGGGTAAAAAATCAAAATGTTGAGAAAGAATATCTTGGATATAGCGAGAGCGCTTATGGCTGCCGTTATAACGTACTTCTTGGCCCAGTAAACAGGCACTTACACCCACTTTTATGCTCATTGTGAAATCTCTTTATAAAAATAGGAACAGTGTAAATTTTCTTACAGTGATTAGTCTCATTAAAGCTTACGCTATGAATAGTGTAATGGTTTACAGGAGTGACGGATTATATATAAGAAAGTTGACAGGTTTTGACTACTCTTTATATACAAAAAGAATAAATCATGGTGTTTAATGAAGTTGTCATGCATTTCTGATCAGGGAGGAGATTTTTAGAATTTCAAGGCACGTACCCCTTAAATTTTAGCAAAATTCGCTATAAGCCCGCGGACTTTAAGTATTTGTTAAATAATATGGGCCTTGCCTTTGCAAACCGACTTAAACCGGACTAGATATTTAATATAGGGTTTCATATGACTAGGTTGATAAAAATGAGTTTAAGCAAACAACAAAGTGCACAGGTACTGTTTCAATTCGATGCCTCCTATGAGGTGAGCTACGTGAACTATTATCGCGGTAATGAATTGGCAGACCCTCAATTGATCGTCACTCTTGAGCGTGACAACGAACGTCAAAGCTTTGCTTTTATGCATCCCCATTTTAACGATGTTGATCGTAATTTGATCAGCGCCCAAGGCTTGGCCATTAGTTCGGTGAAGTTATCACCGTTTGGTCAAAACCAAATTGAAGTATCCGACTTAAAAGACGGCGTGGTGTATTTTACTGCTCGTGTGGTGAAAAACATTACCCCAACTGCCTAGTCATAGCCCCTATATTGTTTTTATTTGCCAAGACATTGTCTTGGCTTTTTTATGCCTAAAATCCAGCGCTCCATCTTGTTTAAGTGTGTTCATACATAGGGTAAAGTAAGCCATATTATAACTACTACCTCTTATGGATACTGATCAATGAGTCTTCACCCGCAAGCAGGACAATTGCCACAGGCTAGCCAATTGGTAAACGTTGCTAAATTAATCACCGCTTATTACAGCGAAAAGCCCGACCCAAGTGTTGCTGAGCAACGGGTTGCGTTTGGTACATCGGGGCATCGTGGATCTTCGTTTAAAAACAGTTTTAACGAGGACCATGTACTGGCCATTACCCAAGCCATTTGTTTGTACCGTGAGAAAGAAGGGATCAATGGCCCTTTGTTTATCGGTATCGACTCCCATGCTTTATCAGAGCCGGCTTATGTGAGTGCCTTAGAAGTGCTGGCTGCCAATGGCGTTGAGACAATGATCTCTACCAATGGCGAATATGTGCCTACACCGGCCCTGTCCCATGCCATCATTGTTTATAACCAAGGCCGCACCACGGGCCTTGCCGACGGGGTTGTGATTACCCCTTCCCATAACCCACCAGATGGCGGCGGTTTTAAATACAACCCAACCAACGGCGGACCGGCCGATGGCCATATTACTAAGTGGATTGAAAACAAAGCCAATGAATTACTTGAGGCATCCATGGCTGGGGTTAAACGCATGCCTTATCAGCAAGCGGTTAAAGCGGCCACTACCCATGAGTACGACTTTTTAAATACTTATGTGAATGATTTAGAAAACGTCATCGACATGGACGCCATTCGCGGCGCCGGTATTCGCATGGGGGTTGATCCATTAGGCGGAGCCGGGGTGAATTACTGGGGTGCCATTGGTGAGCGTTATAAGCTTGATCTAACGGTATTGAATAAAGATGTGGATTTAACCTTCCGCTTTATGACCTTAGACTGGGACGGCAAAATCCGCATGGACCCATCTTCCTCCCATGCTATGCAAAGTTTGATTGGTTTGCGTAATCAATATGACATCACGTTTGCCTGTGACACCGACCATGACCGTCATGGTATTGTGACCAATAGTTCTGGTTTGATGCTACCGAATCACTATCTTGCTACCTCGATTGATTACCTATTCCAGAATCGACCAAACTGGTCAGCCGATGCCGCTGTGGGTAAAACCTTGGTGAGCAGCTCCATGATTGATCGCGTGGCCAATAAAATTGGCCGCAAGTTATACGAAGTACCTGTGGGCTTTAAATGGTTTGCTGATGGTTTATTTGATGGCAGCTTAGGCTTTGGTGGTGAAGAGAGTGCAGGGGCCTCTTTCTTGCGCAAAGATGGTCGCGTATGGACCACTGATAAAGACGGTTTAGCGCCGGCTTTATTATCAGCCGAAATGATGGCAGTTACAGGTAAAGACCCAGGTGAGATTTACCAAGGCTTAACCGAGCAACTTGGTCAGCCTTGTTCAAGCCGTGTGGATGCACCAGCCACCCCAGAACAAAAAGCCAAACTTTCTAAATTGTCACCAGAGCAAGTCACCTCTGACACGTTAGCCGGTGAAAACATTACCAACGTGCTAACCAAGGCACCGGGTAACGATGCAGCCATTGGTGGCTTAAAAGTTACCACCGAAAACGGTTGGTTTGCGGCGCGCCCATCCGGTACCGAAGACATTTATAAAATCTATGCTGAAAGCTTTAAAGGTGACGATCATCTACAGCAATTGTTTGATGAAGCGAAAGACTTAGTGAGTAAAGCACTAGAGGGATAAATTCACTTCCCATTAAAAAAGCCACATGAGTTTCACTCATGTGGCTTTTTTGTTTTCACTTCACTTAGAAAGCGGTATGAAAGTCACACCGCTGTCAGGTCCAATTAATCGACGATGTAAGTGAAGTTGCTGTAAACCGCTTGATAGCTAGACGAAGACGTCGAACCCCAAGTGTTGAAAGCAAAAGTATCGCCCGCTTGTACTGCAATACCAGTTTCAGAGCCTGACGCGCTGCCAAAAGCGGATAACACAACAGAAGTTCCGTTGATTTGGTATTGAATAGAATCACCGTTTTGTCCAGGTGAAAACACAGTCATGGCCCAATCAAAGCTAATGGTGCCGTTAGCTGGAATGGTGATGCTGGCGTTCATACCGCCGCCACCGCCACCTACAGTAGCTGTAATTTGAGACGCACCAATTGAGGTAGACGCTACACCGGTTACAGTCCAGTTAGAAGACTCAAAGTCACCGGTGAAACCAATGGCATCAGAGAAGATATCTTCCAGTTCCAGCTGAACATTTTCTACTTCTAGTGGAGAAAGCGTCACAGTAGCTGTTTGTGCTTGGCTGTTAACGGTATCCGTGGCTGTGATGTCGTGATCACCTGCTAGTAGGTAAACTTTTAAGTAACCCGCTGTGCCATAAGTACCGCTACCGGTAATACCAAGGGTGTCGCCTGCTGCATTAGTGACAACCGCGCCGCTTACTGGCTCTCCCGCTTCGTTCCACACATTGATGCCCAATACCGCAAGAATGTTGCTCCTGATCACCGCACGACGAATCAAGGTGATGTCGCAAAGGAAGTTTTGGTTTTGGTTGTTAATGGTCCACGTGTTGTTGCAGCTAGCAATTTGATCGGATGTAGTGGTGTCTTCAAATGTTAGGCTTAACGTTACGTCTTCGTATTGAAGATCGGTTAATACGATATCCGCTTTGTAAGTACCGTTACCTTGATCAATGAATAATAGAGCGCTTTCTTGAAGCGGGTTTTTCACACCTACAAGTGCTAGTGTCGCGGTTAGGTTGTTGGTTCCACCTACTTCATCAACCACTTCAGCCGGTACGATTACGCTTAGGTTCGCATCGCCACCGTCTTCGGTTAGGATCAGCTGCATTTCACCGTGCAGAGGCACAATGTCCATGGCTAGGTCAGTACCAAAAGAAACGGTTTGCGTTTCTTGCTCAGTAATGGATTTACCTACTTGAACGCCGGCTTCGTAGAATTTAAGGGCTAACGTGTGCTGGCCAGTAGGTAGGTTAACAAAAGTATCGCTTAGGCCAGTTGCTGTGTTAATGGTGAAAACTTGCTCAACGTCACCATCCACTTGAATGCCCACACTTGGCGATGCAATGGCGGCTAGATCGTCAAGGTTGTATTGGAATTTGAAGTAAGCCAAGCGGTCGATGATGGTCACATCTTGAACCACATCACCAATGATCGGCTTAATAGTCATGGCCACATCGTTGGTGCCATCAACCAAGGTTTGGTTTGAGTAACCTGCATATTGTTGGTCACCTTTGGTTAGCAACAATTCAAAATCATAATTGCCAGGATCAAGTGTTAAGGTGTTGTTGCTTGATGCGGCAAAGGTGTCTTCGTCTAGGTAGATAGTCCACGCAAACACTTCCACTTGACCGTCATTATCGCCACCAATGGTGGTAACAGACAACTCACCGCGCAGAATTTGCTCAGTTGTAAAAGAAGAAGAAGTGGTTTCGTTAGAAATAGTCAGGTTGGCACTTTCAGAGCTGGTATCGATTTCCTGCTTTAGGAAAGCCGACACGTCGTAGTTCATACCAACGGTTGATTCACCGGTATTTTCTTGTGGGGCGTTGTCGCTGCCACAAGCGCTTAATAGGGTGGCCAGACCAAAAAGGCATGCCCACTTTTTAAAAGATGCGATCATTGTTTTTATCCTAAGGCTCTCATTATTGAGGGCTTTTGATATTACTTTAACGAATAACAAAAAGTAAAACCTATGTGATCGCAATCACATTAAAATGGCGTATTTAGTCACAATTAATACTATATTCTGACTAAGTGGTTGAATTTGAACGGTTTTTTATGACTTATTTGGTTGTCTAGTGCTTGAAATTCAATCAGCGTTTAAGTCGGACCTGATCAGGGTTTATTATTGATATTGAGAGCTGTAAGTCTTGGGTGTAACAAAAGAGAGGGTAATTGAGCGTATTTTAGCCCACAAAAAAGGGTAGCCATTTGGCTACCCTTTTTACTTGTTTGTACTGCTTGATAGCTTACTTGCGAATGCCTTCAATATTTAAAATCAATTCAACCTTTTCAGAGGCAGGGCCTAGATTAAAGTTGATGTTGTAATCTTTAAGTGCGATTTCAGTTTTACCTTCAAAGCCACGACGGAAACCACCCCAAGGATCATTACCTGCGCCAATTTCTTCCGCTTCAATCACAATGCTTTTGGTTACACCGTTTAAGGTGAAGTCACCGTGGATTTTAGCTTCGCCTTTTTCATCGCTTACTACTTTTGTACTTTTAAATGTAGCTGTTGGGTATTTGCTCACGTTTAAGAAATCAGCGCTGCGCAAGTGCTTATCACGCTCGGCATGGTTTGAATCCACGCTGGCGGTTTTAATGGTCACATTCACGCTGGATTTTTCAGGGTTCTTTTCATCGTAAGTGAATTCACCATCAAAGTCGTTGAAGCGGCCTTTTAACCAGCTGTATCCCAAATGTTTGATTTTGAATTCAATAAAGGCGTGCATGCCTTTGATGTCTATGTCGTACTTCTCAGCAGCAAAGGCTTGTGAGCTTAAGGTTAGAATTAAGCCTGCTCCCAGTGCTTTAAGTGTATTTTTCATGGTTTGCTCCTTTTGTGTTGACTGTTTGGTTTATAACATGCGTTTTAATGTTTGGTCTTTATCGAAATAGTGATGCTTTAAGGCACCTAGGGCATGGATGGCTACGAACGCCATTAATGCATAGGCACCCCATTCGTGAATCAGTCCCGCAATATCTTCTTGGTTTTCAATGGGGGGGAACAACACCGGCAAGGTGATGAAGCCCAATACCTCAATACCGCGGTTATCGGCCGTGGCGATTAAATATCCCGATGCAATAATGGCAAAAACGCCGAGGTATAAAATACCATGTACCCAATGGGCGGCCCGTTTTTCAAGCGTGCTATGGCTGCTTAGTGCTTTTGGTGTGCCTTTGATAAAGCGCCAGATTAATCGAGCAACCATGAGTACTAACAATATAATGCCAATTTGTTTGTGCCAGTGAGGGGCGGTTTGATACCACCCATCGTAATACCCCAACGTTCGCATCCACACGCCTAAGGCGAATAGACCAATAATCAGCAGCGCGGTCAGCCAGTGAAGGATCTTTTGCGATGTTAAATATTGCTGCACAGCAGGCCTCGTTTCTTCATCTTGAGTGTTTAGATTAGCTACAAATTTGTCGATAATAAATCGTAATTATTTGCTGGTTTTGATTAGTTTTTTCGATAATAGTGGTTTTTCCATTGGAACCTTCCTGTCCTTAAGCGGGAATTCATCGTCTTCATCTGCAAATGGACTTTAATCAAGTCTCAACCATAATGGGGTGTATAAAAACCATTATCGAGGGAGCCTTATGACAGAGCAGCGCTTTAATAGTTTTAAAGAGTTTTACCCGTTTTACTTGTCGGAGCACAGTGATAAAACTTGTCGCGTCTTACACTACATTGGCAGTTCTTTGGTCCTGCTGTTATTGGCTTATAGTCTATTCACTGCGCAATATCACTTGCTATGGTTGTTGCCGGTGGTGGGATATGGGTTTGCTTGGGTGGGGCATTTCTTCTATCAGCATAATAAACCAGCCACATTCAAATACCCGCTTTATAGTTTTATTTCAGATTGGGTGATGTTGGCGCAAGCAGCCACTGGTACCTTGCCTAAAGAGCATTTCCGCGATGTTTGATTGAATCTCTATTCTTCATTTTCGTAGATATGGTAGCAACTTCGTCCTTGTTTTTTGGATTGATACAAGGCTCTGTCGGCGCGCTTTAAGAGTTCATTTGTGGTGTCTGCATGCTCAGGGAAGACGGCAATACCGATGCTGATACCAATCAAGCATTCGCTTTCATTTAGGATAAAAGGTTGTTTGATGCTTTCGACAATGCGTAATGCGACTGATTCGGCATTTTCAGGTTGATTTAAGTCTTTCAAAATAATCACAAATTCATCACCCCCTAGGCGGGATACGGTATCGCTTTGTTTGACATTGGATAAAAGACGGCCGGCTGTGGCGATTAACAGTTCGTCGCCAGTATTGTGGCCAAGACTGTCATTGATGTCTTTGAAGTGATCTAAATCCATGTACAAAACCGCAAATTTAGCGTTTTCCTTCTTCGCTTTTTTGACAGTCTCATCCAATGTTTTTAATGTGATGTATCGATTGCATAGACCGGTTAAGCCATCCGTGTGCGCTAACTCGATGAGCTTCTTTTCCATTTCTCTGCGTTCGGTAATGTCTTGAAAGACAATGACGACACCTTTGTATATGCCATCTTCAATGATGGGGGTGGCGATATATTCAACGGGAGACAGCTTATCTTTATTTCGCCAATAGACACCGATATCCTGACGCCAACATTCCCCTCTGGCGCAATGTAGTTCTATTGGGCAATCCACCCATTCTTTAACGAAGCCATCTTCATCGTCAAAGATAAAGTGTTTCAATATGGAGTCACCCACTAAGGGCTGATTGCCGACTTTTAAAATATCCAAGGCAACGGGGTTAGCAAATGTAATAATGCCATCTCGATTTAGCCCCAGTACCCCTTCGCCAACTGCTTTTAGCAATAACGCATTACGTTCTTTTAAACGACGGTTACGTAGCAGCTCTTCGCGCAGTAGGTGCTTTTGCTGATGTATTTGTAAAAAAATGGTGACTTTACCGAGCACCACATGCCGATTGACGGGTTTGATGATGTGGTCAATACCGCCTGCCTCATAGGCTTGTATTTCTGAGCGCTTATCACCATCGGAGGCGGTAATAAAGACGATAGGGGTTACGCGATATCTGGGAATGTTTCGTAGTTGGTTAACTACATCGAATCCGGTCATCCCCGGCATATGAACATCCATGAAAATCACGAAAAAAGCATGTTCTTTACATAATTCAATGCATTCATCACCGCTGTAAGCACTGAACACTTTTACATTCAGCGTGCTGACAATTTTTTTAATAATGAGATGAATCTCTTTCGAGTCATCAACGATGAGCATTTTATTTTCCATATAAAAAGATTAGTACAAAGAATGGTTTTGCCTAGCACAGTGGCTTCGCTAGAAGAGTGGCTCAAAATGGCTAGAGCCAGAGAAGGTATGGCAAAGGAAAATCAGGGCGGCAGACAGGCCGCTTTAAAGCGGCCTTGAGTGATCGAATTAATCCAAATGTTTGGCAATGCCTCTAAAAGCTGCCACGGCAATGTCTTTACTTTCGTAACCATTATCCATGAAGCCGATGTCAGCGCTGTTCTTAACAATGACTAAGTCTTTTTTGCGGTTGATGTAGATGTATTGCCCGTAAATACCGATGGCAAGAAACTCTTCGTCGGGGTTCTCTGGCAGCCACCATTGATAGCCGTATCCAAAGTTGGTGGTGGCGCTATCGCGTTTGCCTGGCATCAGGTGTGGCGCATCCGGAGTGGTGGAATCAATTACCCATTGTTTCGGCACAATTTGCTCGCCGTTGTATGCTCCATAATCTCTAAATAGCATGCCCATGCGTGCGTAATCGCGGCTAATGATATTAAGCCCGCCCAATACCATTGGCTCCCCTGTGCTGTCGGTGATGTAATAGCCATCGGACTCGTTACCCAGTTTGCTCCACAACTGAGATTGCATGTATTGCATAATGGACTGCCCTGTTGCACCGCGCAGCACCATGCCAATCACATGGGTATCGATACTCACGTAGTGCATGTAGGTGCCAGGTTCGTGTTTCGGGTCTTGGTTTAACGAGGCAGCAAAGTCATCAAAGCTGCCGCCTAATGCCATAATGCGGCCAAAGCGATTGATGTCGCTATTGAAGTCGCCGTAATCTTCATTGAAATACACGCCACTACTCATTTGTAGAACGTTTTTAATGGTAACACCGTCATAGCCACTGCCTTTTAAGCTAGGTGCGTAATCGGTGACTGGTACGTTTAAATCGGGAATTTTCCCTTGTCCCACGGCAATGCCAAATAGGGCGCTGAGATAGGATTTAGCCATGGACCATGAAATGCGCTGATCCGACGCCTGTGTGCCTTGATAATAAGATTCATGGAGCAGGTTTTCCCCTTGCACCACCACCAATGCGGTGGCACTGGAATCAGTTAACCATTGCTCAATAGAGACATTCTTACCTTTATATTCAAAATGCTCAGGCAGCGGTGTCGGTTTGGGTATGAGAGGGCGGACATGATTCGTGGCTTTGAGTACTTTCGAAGGCGCCATGTCTTTCATGTTAGAGAAATTGTGCACGATGCGATCAGCATCGAATAAGTGAATGGTGTTGTAGAGCTGGCGTAACTCCGTCTGAAAAGCGAGGCCTGCCACGATCACAATGAGCACAACAAAGCCAAATAGACGGCCGATAAATTTAACCATGGGTGAGATTCCTTGTTTTTATTATTAGTAGGCAAGCTTACAGGTATTCCTAATTAACTGGGAGGTGCGATTCCTAGTAATCATTGTTCATTTTTTCATATAGGCCTGTTAAGTTGAAAATCTTGCTATTTGGTGTTTTTTTGCGCATAATGCGCGCCCCTATTTTTCTGTATGAGAAATAGGACTCCTTGCCTTTTACTGGTGGCTTTTGCCCTTGATGGAAGGCTATTAACCCATAAGGAGCATTTATATGCGTCATTACGAAATCGTATTTCTGGTACACCCAGATCAAAGCGAACAAGTACCTTCTATGATCGAGCGTTACACTGGCTCAATCAAAGAATCTGGTGGTCAAATCCACCGTCTTGAAGACTGGGGCCGTCGTCACCTGGCTTACCCAATCCAAAAGATCCACAAAGCTCACTATGTTCTTATGAACATTGAGTGCGACAACGAAACACTTGCTGAACTGAACAACACGTTCCGTTTCAACGATGCTGTTATTCGTAGCATGGTTATCCGCACTAAAGATGCAGTAACTGGCGATTCTCCAATTAAAGCTGCTGAAAGCCGTCAAGAGCGTCGTGACGAACGTCCTCGTCGTGAAGACACTGAAGCTCAAGCAACTGAAACAGAAGAAGCGGCTCCAGCTGCTGACGCTGAATAATTAGGAGGATATAGCATGTCTCGTTTTTTCCGTCGTCGTAAATTCTGCCGTTTCTCTGCCGAAGGCGTAGCTGAGATCGATTATAAAGATCTAGATACTCTAAAAGGCTACATCACTGAAACTGGCAAGATCGTTCCTAGCCGTATCACTGGTACTAAAGCTAAGTATCAGCGTCAGCTAGCTACTGCGATCAAACGTGCTCGTTACGTAGCATTACTACCTTACACTGATGCGCATAAGTAATCGGTAGGTATGATGGGAGCCATTGCACGCTATTGTATGCAAGGACCTCGTCAAGCAGCACTGCTTGCAGTGCTATTTGCGGCGCTTCCTCTGATGTATTGGGTGAGCGCTGCGATTGTGGCCTTGGTGATTCTTCGTCAAGGCTTCAATCAAGGTTTTAATATTATGTTGGCCGCGTTATTGCCCGGTGTGGCGTGGTACGCAGTGCAACAAGATATCACCATTTTTGTCGTGGTTTTAGGCAGTGCTGTGATGGCCTCAGTGCTCAGAACAAGCGCATCACTGCCTAAAGCTATTTCAATCTCTGTGTTAGCTGGCATGGCCTGTACTTGGTTATTGCCTCAGCTTAGCCCTGATTGGTCAGGGGTGTTAGAGCAAGCGGCACAGGAATACAGTGCCGCCCTTGAAGGGAGCATGGACGGGGAAATTCTTAAAGAGGTTGAACCTTGGATTTTCCCAATACTGCTAGGTGCGGTGGCCTCCATGCTGCAGCTGTTTGCCATTGGGGCGTTATTATTAGCCCGCAGTTGGCAAGCCAAGTTGTTTAATCCTGGCGGCTTTAAACAGGAATTTCACACACTCAGATTACCCTATTGGTATGGGGTACTGGTTATAGGTGTGTTTATGATTAGCGGCTCTGACCCCTTATGGGGGAGTTGGATGCCAATAATTCTGGTGCCCATGTTCGTCATGGGGATTAGTTTGGTTCATGGTGTCATAGCCATGGGGCAATTAAGTTCACAGTGGCTATTGGGTTTTTACATTAGTTTCTTGTTCTTTTTGCCATATATGTACGCGTTACTAATTTTAGTGGCCTTATTGGATTTGCTGGTGGATTTCCGCAAGCGCATTCCAAATGGCCCTAAATGACACGGCATAACACGGGACTCAGTTGAGTCATCATTAATAAGACGCAAGTCTTGCCCTGTAAGGTGTTTAAAGATGGAAGTAATTCTACTAGAAAAAGTTGCAAAATTAGGTTCTCTTGGCGACAAAGTAACGGTTAAATCTGGTTACGGCCGTAATTTCCTAATCCCTCAAAAGAAAGCGGTTCCAGCAACAGCTGCTAACCTTGAGTCTTTTGAAGCACGTCGTGCTGAGCTTGAAAAAGAAGCAGCTGAGAAACTAGCGAACGCTGAAAAACGCGCAGAACAACTTAAAGAACTTGAGTTGACTCTAGCAGTTAAAGCGGGCGACGAAGGTAAGCTATTCGGTTCTATCGGTACTCGTGACCTAGCTGACCTAATCAGCTCAACTGGCATCGAAGCGAACAAGTCTGAGATCCGTTTACCAAATGGTCCTCTACGTACTACTGGTACTTTCGAGATCACTCTACAAGTACACGCTGACGTGACTACTGCTCTTACTGTACACGTTGTACCTGAAGAGTAATTATTGGGTGAGAAGCTTGTCTTTTCCCACCTGACTTTGTTGTAGAACGTTTGCTTTCTCCTCATTTAGCGCTGCTAAAATCGTCGAAAGCAAACAACCTACGCCGCGTCAGTTGAAAAAATTCAAGCTTCTGAAAAGCCTAAGTAAAAAGAAAGCCCTGATGTGAAAGCATTGGGGCTTTTTTTTGAGTATTAAAAGTCAGGGCTTAAAAACAAAAAATCCCCACCGTGCAGGGCGAGGATTTTGTTTTACGTATCTATTATTTTTATTAGGTGATAACGGGCAAAAAAGTAAGTGTTAAGCGGTTTTTTGTAAGTAATAACCTAATTCGTTTAAGGTTTTTTCAATAACGACTAGTTCAAAATTGCTGAATTGACGAGTCTCGCCGCATTCGTCACAGGTTAGTGTTGGTAATTGACGTAGCTGCGTCATGGTGTAGTTTTGTTCGTGGTCGCATTGATCACAACAAATGGGCATGGGTGTATTAGCCGGTAATATCGTGGCTAAAGATGCGCTTCTTTGCACATGCAATGGGCTGGGTGATGTTTGAATCAGCGCCATGGTTTGCTCCTAATAAATGAGATACGGGCGCCATTCTAGTGATTAAAGGTTTTTTTTCTAGTACAAAAGTATCGCGCTGGCAAACTAAGGCTAGAAAAAATGTGCACTATTCATAAAAAATTAATGTAACCGATTGAAAAATAACATTTTTTATAGGGTTGGTTGTAAATCGCCAACTTTAAAGTAAATAATCTAAAGGCGCTATCAGCTTGGAAATAGGTTAAGTATGAGTCATTTTTTACAGAAAATTGAGCATGTGGCAGATCGACTGCCTCATCCTATGGCGTTGTTTATTTATCTATGTGTCATTGTGCTTGGGCTGAGCGCTGTAGGCGATTGGAATCAATGGCAGGCCATGCATCCCTCCACAGGTGAATGGTTAACTGTAAAAAGTTTGGCCAGCGAGCAGGGTCTCATTTTTATGTTTAGCTCCATGGTGAAAAACTTCATGGGGTTTGCGCCGGTTGGGCCTGTGGTGTTGATGGCATTGGCGTTTTCGTTGGCTGAGCGCAGTGGGTTATTACCAGCATTAATTACAAGGCTGACGACAAGCACGCCAGCGAAATGGTTGGCCATGGCTGTGGCGTTTTTAGGGGTGATGTCCAGTATAGCGGTGGACTCAGGTTATGTGGTGTTGCTCCCTTTATGTGCCATGGTGTTTTTGGCGGCAGGCCGTCATCCAATAGCAGGCTTGGCGTTAGGTTTTGCCTGTGTGTCCGGTGGTTTTAGTGCCAACTTATTAGTGGGGCCTGTGGATGCCATGCTCGCCGGCATTAGCAGTGAAGCTTTGTCATTGGTGGTGGATGAAGAGGTCAGCATTCTGGCTAATTATTACTTCATGTTGGCCAGCGTGTTTGTGGTGGTGATCACTTGTGTTCTGGTAAATCGATTTTGGGTCGAGCCTTATTTATTGAGTACTTCGCCACTGAATGCGTTAGCGGCGGTGGAGAGCCAAGCTCAAGAAAAGAGCCAGTTCGGTAAAGGGTTTTATTTAACTCTATTGAGCATTGTCGTGATTTGGCTGCTGCTTACCGTACCTGACAATGCCATTTTACGAAATGAGCAAGGAGGATTACTAAAAGGGCCGTTTATGGCCTCATTGGTGGTGATGATTGCTTTGAGTGTAGTGGTATTGGCCACGGTGTTTGGCGTGCAAAATGGCCGCTTTTCTAATTGGCACAAATGGGTGAAAACCTTAGAGCAAGGTATCACGGATATTGCGCCGTATTTAGTGCTGATGTTTGTGGTGGCTCAGTTCATTGCATGGTTCAAATGGAGTGGCTTGGGTATTGTCTTAGCCATTCATTTAGCGGGTGCTTTGGATGACATTGCGCTGAGCAGCTCCATGGCGTTGGTGGTATTAATGCTGTTTACGGCCATTCTGAATCTGTTCATTGGCAGTGCTTCGGCAAAGTGGGGGTTGCTGGCTCCCATTGTGATTCCTGCGTTTTATCTATTGGGTATTGAAGCACCTGCGGTGCAGGGGGCGTATCGTGTGGCCGATAGCAGCACCAATATTATTACCCCGCTTATGCCGTATTTTCCTTTGGTGCTGGCTTATGCTCAGAAATTTGAAAAAGATATTTCGGTAGGGCGATTGTTGACCATTATGCTGCCGTATTCGGTTGCGCTCATTTTGATCTGGGGCACGTTACTAGCTGTTTGGTTCGCCTTGGGCTGGCCATTAGGGCCAGATGGCTCGAATTAAATGAGAATTTGGTTATAATGCGCCCAGCAAATTATTGGGTGCTCCTATGAATTTTGAACAGTTTGAAGAAGCCGCATTCTATATCGGCATTGCGGCGATGATTGGTTTTATGATGTTTATCATCTATGACCTAGGTAAACGCTCTAACGCTGGTAAGTTTGGTATGGGTGTCTTGTTTTTTGCCCTTGGCTTAGGTGTGGTGGGTTTTATCATTAAAGGGGTACTTAAGCTCACCATGGGTATTTAATACCCTGCTTTCTTCGCTGGTTTTGCCAGCGATGTCTACTTTCTTCACATATCTTTTCCTTTCGTGCTTTAGAGTTCCTTGATCTATATTGATTAAGTGGCAGACTGTCTGTATTGCCCATTAATAAGGAGTCACCTTATGCAAGATGAATTAAAACAAAAGCTTGCTCAGCTAAAGCAGTCCCTATCCGATGTTAATGAGTTAGATCAAGAAAGTCGGGACTTGTTAACGCAACTGGATACGGATATTCAAGCAGTGTTATCCAGTGGAGATGCGGATGACAGTTTATCAGGACGCATTGAGCAACAAGCGGTTGAGTTTGACTCCCAACACCCCAGTACCGCGGCGGTACTACGAGATATAATGGATTTATTAAGCAAAATGGGCATTTAACCCAAGGATGCACTCATGAAACGTATGCCTAGAGTCAAGGATGTGATGACGGCTTTTCCGTTTTCAATTGCGGAAAGTGCCACCATGGCACAAGCCAAAGACATGATGAAAGAGCACAATGTGGGACATTTACCGGTAAAGTTTGCCGATGGTCGTTTGAGTGTGCTTTCCAAGCGTGAATTAGAGCGCACTGAATTGCCAGGCCATAGTCATACGGATTTTGATGAGTTAATGGTATCGGATTTATGTCCAAGTGAATGCTATACCGTAGACCTGCATACCTCATTGATCGAAGTCTTAGATTATATGTGTGATCATCATCTAGATAGTGTGCTGGTGACGCGTCATGACAAACTGGCAGGCTTGTTTACGGCCACTGATGCTTGCCATGCCTATAGTGAATCATTAAAAGAAGCGTTTTTCCCCGGTGGCGGTGACAGCGTCGCTTGATCAAATGCCTTTGCGTTGCTAGTGTGTCCGCGATTCATTGATTTGCGGAAACACTATGGCTATCACACTTTTCATACTGCTTTTTAGTATCGGTCTTTTGGCTTTATTGACCGTCTTATTACATCTGAAAAAAATTAATGCGCTGGTATTTGCGGCCATCATTGCGGTGTTAACCGTATTCGATTACGCCTTACTGAGTTTGGATAAAATTTATTTTCTCCATCAGGAACAAGACCGCGCCATTGAAAGGCAATTGAAACAGCAAAAAGATGTGATAGGACAATTAACGCAAGTGCAATTGGATATGACCTTGCAGTTGCTAAGTCAGGCTAGTAGCCAAGATAATGAAACCAGTATTGAGAAAAAATTACAGTGGCGCGATCTCTTATTAGCCCAGCTACGATTGGCTCAGTTTCAACAAGTTAAAATTGAACAAGTGGAAGCTCAGATTAATCATTCCGTGCATGTATATTTGATGGAGCAGCTTAATAAGCAACTGATTCAAGACCTTGGGCATCGAATCTACAGTGATTTTGTTCGCTCTAGGCCAAGAGATGAATGGACTGATGAATTGTTTATCAATGACCTGACCGCATACCTTAAAAAAGAATCTCTAATGAAACCCGGTATTCAAGCAGCCATTACTCGGGTGCAGCACTTTGATAAGACAGGTGAGTTAATCCCTAAGAAATAGCCTTTATTTTTACAAGGCAAAAAAAAAGCGTAGATTCAACCAGTTCAATCAAATTAACCCGTGCAAGATTAATTGGCCCCGATAAAAACTGAGTCTGACGACACGAATCTACGCTGTTCGAGTATTAAAGCCTCGACTGATTCACATATTGCAGGTTCCTTGCCAATTTTTATTTATTGTTAGATAGCCCAATAAAAACGCCCTTGATGTGCCCACAGACAGCCCAATTAAAGTGAATTTTATCATTTAAGACTAAAAAACAATCAATATTAATAGGCCGCAGTAGCTTGTTGTGTTTTTTAATGGTGCATTGAAATTGGATTTTGCTTTTCTGTGGTGCTTTTTTTATTTTTGGTTTTTTTGAGTCTTATTAGTTAGTAAGCCTTCACCCTCCCATGGGGTTTAAGATAGCTGACCTTTTGGTAATTTTTTTGTCTTTCAAGTTGTTGGTACGGGCTTTGCTCTGAGAAGAGAACGATTTACCTACCATACGAGTAATTATGATTCCTAATCTAAGTAAAGACATGATTGATATCATGCAACAACTTCGTAAACGGCTTCGTAGCGAGTTTGGTGTTGAGCTAAAATTAAGCCAAGCGGATATTGTTCAAAACATTCTTGAATATGTCAGCAAAAGTCATGACCAAAGAACCCAGTTATTATTTGCTGATTTAGAAGACATGATGGGGTTGGAATTGATGAAACGTTCTGAACCTGAGGTAGAAGATAAGCCCGCCTCCAAGCGTATGTATCGCGGCCAACCTATACCGGATGAGCCAGCAAGATCCAGCGATAGCCGACCTAAACGAGTTTACCGCGGTCAAATAGTGGCCTAACCTTTTTGATATAAAACGGCTATGCTATGAAGTTATGGCCATATCGAAATTTCTAATCCGGCACGGCACAAGATTTTTTGCTGTGTTTGTCTCCGCGCTCATCATCTGGGGTGCCTTAAATCAAGGTACAACGGCTTCTGTTTTTACTCGCATTGAGTACCTGCTCTACGATATTCGTTTCAATTTATTTTTGCCTATTACAAAACGTGAAGCCAGTGATCATAAGATTGCCATTATTGATATCGATGAAAAATCCATAATTAATGAAGGGCGCTTCCCATGGAGTCGTAAAAAAGTAGCCTCACTCATTGAGCGTTTAGGTGAGGCGGGAGCCATTGTTATTGCGTTTGACGTAGTATTCAGTGAAAAAGAAGAAAACCCCGTTGCACGCATTAATCAATCCGTCCCACAATGGTTGTTAACCCCTATTTCATCACAGCAGTGGCAAAGCATTGCATCCATGGCTGATGCCGATCAAGTCATGGCCAATGCCATGGCACAGTATGATGTGGTGCTAGGGTTTTTCTTTCAGGGTGAAGCGGCATATAAAAATGGCCAACTACCACCGCCGGTTTTTCAAGTACCCATAGAGTGGCAAGATAAGCTTGTGGTAACACAACGACCGGGTTACACCGCTAATATTGCAGGATTGCAGTCCCATGCGGGTGGGGGGGGCTTTGTTACCATGTTTCCTGACTTTGATGGCACGGTACGCCGAGCACCACTGCTGATTCGTCATGAAGATAAACTATACCCATCATTGGCACTGAGTGCCGCCATGCGCTATTTATTCTTAGACTCCATAGAGCCTTCGGTTGTCGAGGTTGGTAATGTTCTAGCGCTAACCCAGGTGGCCGTTAGTGAGATTCCGGCACCGACCAGTCCTTCGGGTTTTGTCAGTGTGCCGTATCAAGGGCCCGCTTTTACGTACCCCTATTATTCCGCGACGGATGTATTAAGAGGCAATTTAGAAGAAGGAGTGTTAGAAGGGGCCATCGTTTTTATTGGTGCATCTGCCATTGGTTTATCTGACTTAAGAAGTACCCCAATGGGGCCGCAATACCCAGGTGTTGAAGTGCATGCCAATATTCTCGATGCACTACTCAGTGGTGGCTTTCCACAGAAACCAGAGTGGCAAGCCGGCGCGGTATTTTTGCAACTACTCTTAATCGCAGTTGTGATGATTATCGTTTTACCCATGCTTGGACCCACCATCATGTTAATCGGTGGTGTGTTGATCATTTCAGCCGTTGTTTTATTTAACGGATATCTTTGGGTGTTGGGATTGGATCTTCCCATGGCAGGGGCGGTGATCCTGACCTTGTTTTTAACCGCAACCTTCATCACAGACGGTTTTTTAAAAGAAAGTGCCAGTAAGCGTATGCTCAAAGGCATGTTTGATCAGTACGTGCCGCCTGCACATATCGATAAAATGCTATCAGATCCCGATGCTTATAGTTTTGCCGGTGAAAGTAAGGAATTAACCGTGCTATTTAGCGATATTCGCAGTTTTACGAATATTAGTGAAACCCTATCGGCACAAGAGCTTAAACACATGCTAAACAGCTACTTTACACCGATTACCAAAGAAATTTTTGATCGCAATGGCACCATCGATAAATACGTAGGTGATATGGTGATGGCGTTTTGGGGCGCGCCCTTGGATGATGAAAAGCACCGTGATCACGCTGTATTAGCCGCACTCAATATGCAAAAAATCACCGAAGAGCTTAAAGCTGAATTCAAGCAAGAAGGATTGCCCGAGGTGAATATCGGGGTGGGGGTGAATACAGGTTTGATGAACGTGGGCGATATGGGATCAAACTATCGACGCTCTTATACCGTATTGGGTGATGCGGTTAATTTGGGCTCACGCTTAGAAAGCATAACTAAGTTTTATGGCGCAAAAATCTTAATAGGTGAAGAAACCTATGATCATATAACAGGGTTTGTTTGCCGCTTTGTTGATCGCATTCAAGTCAAAGGTAAAGAGGAAGCCATTCGTGTTTATGAGCCGTTGGGCCTTGAAGGGGAGGTTGATCAAGCAACCCTTGAAGAAATAGAGCAATACAACCAAGCTTACCAATTATATTTGAATCAACAATGGCAAGCCGCGATGACGGCATTTAAAGGTCTTTATGAGCAAAACCCTTTAAAACTCTATGAGGTATACATGGATCGTATTTCTGATTTGCAGCATCAAACCCTTGCGGATGATTGGGATGGCACCTTCAGACACACCAGTAAATAGGGGTAATCCCGTTTCTTTTAAGCCAGCAATTCTAGTCATTGGCTGGCTCTTATTTAGTGCATTCGCATTTTGGTGGTACGACTATCGATACTGGCAAAGCTACCCTGATCACCTCGTTCAATTCGAATCCAAAGCAATTGAGAAACTTTATCCTATACTTAATACGTCTAATAGTGAAAAAACCTTAGTGGTGCATTTTGCTGACGATGATTGTCCTTGTGAGGCTTATCGAGTGGCTCATGTAGAGAACATTCAACCGGTGTTATCACAGTCACAACAGGTTACGATCAAGCGCTCAGATGCCGAGACTTTAGGGTTGAATTTAGCGGCCTCTCCCTCGGTGGCGATCTGGAATGAAGCCGGTGAGTTAGCCTATTTTGGCCCCTACAGCAGTGGTATGACGTGTGGAACTGGATTTGATTTTGTTTCCATGGTTTTTTCCAAACTGAATGACAAGGTAAACCCCCAATGGATTAATACCCAGGGGTTTGGATGTTTTTGTTCTTGGCAGGAAGATTAAATGACAGCCCTAAATGAACAATATCAAAAAGCCGATAAAACCATGCTCTATGTTGTCTATTTAGCATCAGCGTATAGCTTAGGTTTAGCCACTTTACATAACACTTGGATGCAATCCATTGTGATTGGCGTTGGCACCTCTGTGGTCGCGTTTATATTGGTCAAGCAATTCTCTGGACATCTGATGACTCGGTTGTTTATGGGGATGGCGTTAATGGTTCTAACGGCGCTGCATGTGAACCAAGCCCATGGCATGATCGAAATGCACTTTGGTTTTTTTGCGTTTCTGGCGTTATTACTTTATTACCATGATTGGCGTCCCATAGTGGCTGCAGCGGCACTAGTTGCGGTGCATCATGTGGGCTTATTTTATGCCCAGCAGCAAGGCAGCCCTGTTTATGTTCTTGAAGATGCAGGGCAAAGTTGGGGCATCATATTTTTACATGCTGGGTATGTGGTAGCCGAAACGGCTATTTTAATCTTAATGGCAAATAGCATGCAGGCAAGAGAGCATGCAGCAGTGGACTTACAAACAACGGTCAAAAATATCAATCAAACCGACCAGCTCGACTTACAATTCAGATGTGAAACAAATAGCGACGTGAGCCAGACATTCAATCTGTTCATGGAGCAAATTCAAAATGTGATCAATAACATGGGCAGTTATGGCAACACCCTAGATAGCAATAGCTCAAACCTCATTGATTTGATGCAAAATAACTCCGAACAATTGACCAAGCAATTGTCGGAATCTCAATCCATTGCCCATTCTGTCACGGGTTTATCCGAAGCCATACGTATGATTTCAGACCATGCAGAAGATGCGCTCTCGTCTTCTAAGGAGGCCCAAGACGCGGTAGGGACCTGTAGTCATATGGGTGAGCGTTCTCAAAAAAATATGGAAGAGCTTGGAAGGCAAATCAACCAATCTATGACCACAATTTCGGATCTAGCTAAAGACAGTGAAAATATCGGCTCGGTATTAGATGTTATTCGTGGTATTGCAGAGCAAACCAATCTTTTAGCTTTAAATGCGGCAATTGAGGCTGCTCGTGCAGGGGAACAAGGACGGGGGTTTGCGGTGGTAGCCGATGAGGTACGCTCTCTTGCCTCTCGTACTCAAAACAGCACCCAAGAGATACAGGCCATGATTGAAAAGCTTCAACTGACCAGTAAAGAAACAGTGGATACCATGTCTAGTTCACAGCAAACCATGGAGCAATGTATCACGGATACCAGTGCCACGAATGATGAACTTCGCAAAATGGTTGCTGCAATCAATAATATTCTTGATAAAAACCAATCCATAGCCCGATCGACTGCGGACCAAGAGTCCATCGTGCAAGAGGTCAACGCCAACGCACAAGATATGCAGCAGTTAAGCAAAGCAAATTACGAACAAATGCAGGGGGTGAAACAATCAGCAGACTCTGTGCGGGATGTGGCTGTGAAAATTCGAGAAAATATTAAAGTGTTCAAAACCTAAAGCGGGGAAATTTAGTGAGTAATCACTGAACACCCCCCAGACAATAAAAAAACCGGTAATTCACCGGTTTTTTTATTGTTAAAATTTAAACCCTGATTAAAACTTCACAGCATTCAAATACTGAACGCCTAAACGAGCGCTCAGCCTAAACCCTAGTTGATTGCCTTTCCCCCAAGCTCTCGCTGCGTGAGGTGACTCAGACAAAGAGTATGGGTTCTTTGTAGTGAAAGAGGCTTTTAAACCCTCATGAAAGGCTTGTTGCTCAACAGCGGTGTTAAACTGGTAACTTTTTCCTGTATACATGCTCTGCTCCTGCAAAAAGGCGATGGCCTTATTTGAAGTTATCGGACATTTTGGCCCAGACTTTACTGTTTTTTTTTATATTCTGTGGTTGAATTCGGTTAATACACAGTGTTTCAGACTAACGAGACTTAAAAAAGTTGCCTGATGGCTGTTTTCTGGCAACTTGAACATTTTTAGATACCTGCTTTTGATATGAATATTGATGTTTTCGCTGGCGCGCAAGCTTTACAGCACATTCAACAAAATGGTTTTCAACCTAAAGACATTCGCCTTATGGTGGGAGCCAGTGGCGGGCCCAAATGGTTGGTTTTATCTCGTTTAGATCAATATTTAGCAGAGAATTTTATTAACAAAGC
>Ga0181590_10001280_pt1 | contig 21373 bp, 26 predicted proteins | sample 071ome_34_FD_132446 | JGI IMG/M metagenome (GOLD analysis project Ga0181590, IMG submission 132446) | Coastal salt marsh microbial communities from the Groves Creek Marsh, Skidaway Island, Georgia - 071411BT metaG (megahit assembly) | ecosystem: Environmental > Aquatic > Marine > Intertidal...
CACATAGACATAGAAGGTTTTAGAAATCTACATCCAGAAATATGTAGAGGGTTTGCTCTCGCACGAGAATATGCCAAAGAAGGTACTTGGATGTCACCAGGTTTTGATCCAAAAGATATGAGTTATCAATTGAATTGGAAACCAATTTATATGGCTTTGGAAGAATACAAAGCACTGCCAGAAAGTGATCCAATCCGGAAAAATGGCGATGACTTGTACGCAAACATCAAAGATTATAAAACACGCAATCAGTTTACACGTTACTTGAAATCAGTTTTAGGAGCAAATGATCCTTACATATATTATTTCCTTTGGGAAGAAGGAGATTGGGATCATAGAAATGCTGAACGAAACATCACAGAAGAAGCAAAATATTTTCCAGGAGTAGTTGCTTGGATAAAAGAATTAGTAAACACGGGCGTCATAGAAAGCATAGGAAGAGTGATATTCTTCCATTGCGAACACGACGGAAAACCTTTTGAACACAGAGACCTTGATGGCAAGCACGGAGACAATCAAGGATACACCGAGCACAAAAATGAATTCATACACATAAGGTACAGCACAAAAAGAGGATTCTACATATGGGATCCTGAAGCAAAAAATAAAACATACATCAATGCCAATGCGGCATTTTGGAATGATCAGGATTGGCATGGAGGTGATGTCAGCAATGAACAAGAATATGGCTTAAGAATAGACTGTGTTTTCACAGACAAATTTAGAAAGCAGATAGGTATAGATCATTTGCCTAACTATTAAAATGTATCATCGTTATGTCAAATTACCTGTAGTACATAGAAAGCCAAGTTGCTTCGCACATGAACCGTCTCAGTCAGAAGTTATATTTGTTCCTAAAAAGGACCTAGATCAATCGGTAATAGATTGGATTGAATCATTTGATGTAATTGTATCCAATGTAACTGAAGGAATATATACTCCACCAAATAAAGGAAAGGTGCACATACACAATGATACAAGCACTATAACCAATGCTACAAAGATTAACTTTACGTGGGGACCTAATACTAGTACCACAAGATGGTGGAAAATAAAAAATGAATCATTGTTAAAAACAGATATCACCGACAGTTCACACATTACTGAAGTCGTCAAGCCAGACATTGTGGATCACTTTGACTCTAATAACAAGCACAATGAATTAATTTGTGATAGTGAAGACGATTGCGATATGGTATGTGAAAAGGTAATTAGTCAACCCAGTTTAATTAATGTTGGACAACTTCATTCTACATACAATCCTGATTCCACACAGGGTAGATGGTCACTATGTTATTTTTTACTTAATAAGGATTATACACATTTACAGTTTGAAAAAGCATTAAATATATTCAAGGAAGTAACATATGAATAAAAACATATATCACCGTTATGTAAAATTGCCGTTTGAGCATAAGTTTCCAGATTGTTTTAAATCTAAACCTGAAAATATGCGTGGCGAAAATTGGCATGAATGGTGTGCTACCAGAGAACATTGGGATGAACGATTTGTTGATTGGTTAAAACAGTTTGGTCTGAAACCTTCTAATGTATGTGAAGCATTTTATAATGGACCCAATGGAGGCGGGTTGCCTATGCACAATGACGCACCTACATTAAACAATTCATCAAATATAAATTTTACATGGGGTCCTCAAGACAGTATTGTGAGATGGTACAAAGTAAAAGATGAATCATTAATTCAAACAGAACGCGATAACTCAGATTACCACAAAGAGGTTTACTTCAAAGATATAGATGTTGATATTCCAGTTGATAAATTTTATCATGCTGAAGTGGAAGACTGTGATGTAGTACACGAAGCAGTGATTAATAAACCCAGTTTGCTGAATGTAGGACAATTGCATTCAACACACAATTTTAATACCAGTGAGCCACGTTGGACTTTGAGTTATCATTTGCTAACAATAAAAGATAACACTCATATACAGTTTGAAGATGCTCTTGATTTGTTTAAAGATTTGGTATATTAGAAACGTCTAACATCCAGTTGAGACACATACATAGGTTCTTCAATCAAATAATCAATTGTACGAACAATGTCTTTTACAGTGCAGGTAGGCTCTCCAGTTCGTTCACCGGTCTTTTCTCCATAATTCAAAACTCTTACAAGACTGAATTGTAACTGAGAACCAAATGGCATTTCATTTGCCAAAGAATTATTAACAGCATCTATGTGATGTTTGTCTTTTAGATATTGTTGATCTATTCCTACTTGATCTAATAATTTTTTTGGCACTTTGGTTGCTAAAGAACCAACTGTGATTACTTTTTTAAGAGGCGCCTCAGGTGACCAACGTTGCTTCAATTTTAATAATAGAGTGGACTGTGTTGTTCCTATATGGGCAATATTTAAAAATACGTCTCGAGCCAACACTTCAGATACTAATCTGTCTTGATCTTCTTGTTTGTTTAGATCATATCCTGTTGCTCTGCTTATGCCCAAACATTCATGTGTTTTCTTATAATGTTCGTATACTTCTTTGCCCATTGGTGATGTGTGTCCAGTAATTACTAATTTCATATTGTGAACCTCACAATCTGTATGAATCTACTGTCCTTCTCAAGACCTGTTCCATATTCTTCCAGTTCAAACATTATTGGATGCATACCGGTATAGAAAAATTCTTTTTCAGCAAAAATTCTTCTACCACCCTCTACTTTTTCATTCACTAGCAATGCTTCACCATTCAGTTTGAAATGAAACATTTCATCTAGTATTCCAAATTTTTCATTAAAACTTTTGTAATCATCATTGTTTGTAGTAGTTAAATTATAAAGGAACTGTAGATTCCACACATCTTCCTGTTTGCGATTTAAATTTATTTCAGCATTCAACTTGATGCTTTCTTCATTGTGCCAAGTTTGAGTGTTGTCTAAAACTAATTTGTTTTCATCTAGCAGTTCAATATCCACTGTGCGTTTGATAAAACCATGCTCTGCAGTTTCTTTACTGGATTGAATATCTTTAAAAATATTGTTTTTGTTCCAATACACATTTAATTCATCTTTTAAAAGACCTTCAGTCACTAATTCATTGGCATCATAACTGGATCTCAATAATGGAAAATAATCAAATTGAAGTGTTTTTTTCATTGTTATCTTTTTGTCCCAAAAAAGTTGAATATGTATTTGGGTCTTTGTCCACAATTGGAACCGGCGTGCCACGCATTTCTATCTGGCCACTTGAACACGTCACCTGCTTTGGCATTATAATACAATTCATCTTCAACAATTAAAACGTGTCCAGGATGTGTATCCTCCATGTGTACATGAAATCTTTCTATGTTGTTTAATTTGCGTAATTCTTCTTCGTTGTCTTGTGTGTCCCAGTGCCAAGGAGCATGATTACCTTGATGTATAACACTGACCCAACAACTTAAAACATCAACTCCAACATAATCGGAAAATTTATCTACAACACTTCTATCAAAATTAGTTTCAGGTATACACATATCCCAGCCAATTGTGCCACCTTCAGATGCCAGTGTGTATCCTGCTTTGTCCCATGCTTCACTGATTTCTTTTATGCCAGGTAGATCATCATTCTTTGTGTGTCTCGGTCCTTGATATGCTGGTTTAGAATTTTTAATAGATTCAACAACTGATGCCCAATCTATTACATCACTACAATTTCCTATGTACTGTTTCATTCTGCGTATGCCAAGTAATTAAAATTAAATTTAGGTACAAGTCCACAGTTGGTTCCTCCGTGATATGATTTAAAGTCAGGCCACTTGTGAACATCTCCTTGCTTTTCATTGTACAGTGCTTCATTGCCTACAATAAAGACATGTCCTGGAGCAGGTTCATTTATCATTGCTGTGTATCTCACTGGATTGCCTTGTTCAACATATTTTTTCCAATCCACGTCCCAATCCCAATGCCATGGAGCAGTTTTGCCTGGATATATTTTTGATATCCAACATTTAATCATTCTTGGTGCACCAACAAATTCTCCAAACTTCTGCGAAACCTCCATTGAAAACTCATTGCCTGGATAGTAATTAATCCATTCTATGGATTGTCTGTTATAAGTGCCTACAGTAGATAAAGCATCATCAATTTCTTTTAATTCGGGTACATCTTTTACTGGAAGATATTTACAAGCAACTTTACCTTCTTGGTCTTGCACCTCATTTATGATTTCGTTCCAATTAAGGATATGATTACAGTTACCCACAAACTCAAGCATTTAAAAAATCTCCTGGCCATTCGCCATAGTTAGTTTTAATAGTTTCATTATACAATTCATGTGTGTCTAATTGGTCGTTTACTATAAATTTATCAAATCTATCATTACGTATAAGAGGTTTAAGATACTTGACATCTAAATATTTTGTATTCACATCTGTGCAACCGTATAAATCCATGATGTGTGCGTTATCTTCATCGTCAAAGAAAAAGGTGTGCGGGTACATATTGATTTTGTATGTGTTATCCTTTTCTAAATCATCTTTAATGGCTTTTATTTTGTCTTGCCAATTTGGAATACTGTCAATTTGTCTTGTTTTCAATAACCAATGTAGACTTTTGTCATACCAGCGAAAGGTAATCTTTCTTTTTTTGTAATCTATATTGATAACTTCAGGAATATAATTTTTATTTTTTAATATAAACAAATACATTACTTCTCTACTAAACCAATAGTTGTAAAGTTCATCTGTCATTTCTGTGTTCTCAAAATACGTGTTTGGGTTCCAGTTCATACAAAAAATTTTTTTATTATTGCTAACAAGAGGCTCGTAAAGCATATTCGTCACAGCGAGTCCTCCTTTAAATTTGTAAAATTTATTCCAATCAAGCATATACAATATCTATTTCAAACCCACATATCTGTTGCATCTTCAACAAATCATTTATTTTAGAACCTTCACATAAAAATTTTATTGTTGTGTCGTTTATTCTCGCAAAAGAATCAATTTGTTTTTCTTTTGCCATTTTATTGAGCAAAATTGAAAATGAACTGTCAAAAAGATATCTCAAATTGTAAGCAGGGTCTTTAGATGTCATCATAACCTGTCTTGGATCGTTCATCATGTTGTTATGTTGTAATCTTTTACGAATCACTAATTGGTACCTGTTCTTATATCCATAATTTGAGGCTGAATGAAGCAGTCCTGCATTCATTAGGTACACTGTATTGTCAGGTTTAGTGGCATACATCATTTCATTTTCGATATCATGTAGAAAACTTTGCTCAGCATCCAACGTGATATGATATCTATCATCTATATCAGCATGGGCAGAATAACTTTCACCTGGTTTCATTACAATTACTCTTGCTTCACCATGATCAGGCAACTGTTTTAATAAATCTTCAATGGCAGTGCCTTTATATTCTGGTAATACTTCCCAGGCATCATAGAAAAAATTTCCTGTTGGTCGATTTAAAACATTTTTCCCTTCTGGTAAATGCTTTACTAAATCAAACAATATTTTGGAATCAGTTTTGGTTTCTAATTTTTGTAACATTATGTTGTACTTATCGTAAATTATAATGTGCGTAGTTAATAGCGATAAATAAAAATGTCCACTTATGCCAAAATTAGAAAACATAAAGTCTCTATACCAATCTAGTGCCTATAGTGATATTCTTCATGACATAAACGGCGTGGTATTTCCATTTGATCCTAAATGGAAAAATATTGGTATCAGTGTTAGTGGTGGTGCAGACAGTGCCTTGATGAGTGTGCTGTTGTGTAGTATTATTTCTCAATTGAATTCTGAAACAAATGTTCATATCATAACCAATGTGCGATGTTGGAAAACCAGACCTTGGCAGAGGCACAACAGTTTAGATGTTTTTGGTTGGTTAAAAAATTCTTTTCCTAAAATACAATTTACAAGACATGAAAATTTCATTGCTCCTGACTTAGAATGGGGATCAAAAGGACCTAATATTATAGATGAATATGGAAAATTAAAAAGCGGTAATCAAATAGAATTAAGAGCACACGCAGAATACGTGGCTCATAAAGAAAAATTAGATGCTTGGTACTGTGGTGTAACCAAGAATCCTGACAAAGAATTTGACGGTCGTCTAATGGATCGAGATATCGAAGATGCTACATTAGACCGATTGATCAAACCACACATGGGCGGCTTGGCTTGTCACCCATTCACATATGTACAGAAGGATTGGATAGTTGCTCAATTCAAAAAATTAGGCATAATGGACCTATTCAGTCTTACTCGCAGTTGTGAAGGTGATCGAGACACATATCCTGAAATCTTTGAAGACTTGGATTACAAGACATATGTGCCAGGGTCGCCCGTGCCTGTGTGCGGTAAATGTTTCTGGTGTAAAGAAAGAGAGTGGGGAGTAAGCAAATGTCAAGATTGATAACTTTCGGATGTTCATATGCTTATGGTACAGGATTACCTGACTGTAATAATTGGATGTTCAATAAGTTACACAACTTAAAACCAAGTAAAATGGGTTGGGCATCTATGTTGGCAAAGAAACTTAAAGTAGAATGTGTAAATGAATCTTTTCCTGGTTCAAGCAATACTGAGATACTTTACAATGTGTTAAAATTTAATTATCAACCAGATGATATTGTTGTTATAATGTGGACTCACTTTGTAAGAGATATGTTGTTTAACTTTCCGCATAAATTTCCTTTCTTTAGAGATAGATTAGGCCCATGGGCCAAAACAAATCAAGAACGCAAATGGGCAGAGTATCTGAGTGAAAAAGATTACGCAATGAAAAGTTGGTTTAACATACAACACGCAGATTTATATCTACAGAAACAAGATGTACATTACATTCACTATCCTGCCACACCTGAGGAATTAAATAAAAATAAACCAGATTTCATTCAAGTAGAAAATTTACACAGTGATGGTATTGTGTATATAGACAAAGCAACAGATGATATGCACCCGGGTGTAAAATCAAATCAATTGTTATGCGATACAATACATAGGAGATTATATGTCAGACCATAACGAATATTGGCAAAATCCAGAAGATACTCAATTGGGTAAATGGCAAAAGGAACTACAATCAGTCTCTGGCAGTTCTACATTTTGTATTCTTCCATGGATACACTTTGCTACTAGACCCAATGGTGATATGCGACTGTGCTGTTCAGCGAACGCCAGCGGCGCTGGTTCCGACCACGAAGTTGGAATCATAAAGAAAGAAGATGGCACACCAGCAAACTTTGGAAAAGATACTCCTATGAGTGCTTGGAATAACGAATATATGAAAAGTGTTAGAACAACTATGATGGCTGGTAACATACCTGCTAGTTGTCGTAAATGTTTTGAAGAAGAAAAAGTTGGAGTTGTATCAAAACGTATATGGGAAACAGGCACGTGGTACAAGGACGGCGTTGATATTCCTGAATTGTTAAGACAAACAAAAGAAGATGGCACAGTGCCAGAAGAACTTATGTATTTGGACCTACGTTTAGGACATACTTGTAATATAAAGTGTGTGATGTGTTCACCACACGACAGTTCTAAATGGGTAAAAGATTGGCAAACATTAATGCCACAGTTAGAAAACAAAGACGTTAAAGATCAACTTCAATGGAATAAAAAAGAATTCAATAACAAGTGGCATGAAAAAGAAACATTCTGGCAAGAAATGTACAAACAAATACCAAACTTAAAACAAGTTTATTTTGCTGGTGGTGAACCTTTAATGATTAAAGAACACAAACAATTTATAGAAGAGATCATACGTCAAGGTTATCAAGACAAGATACTGTTGCGTTACAACTCAAACGGCATATTAGTTGACGAAGATTTGATTGATCTGTGGAGTAAATTTAAGAAAGTTAAGTTTGCTGTGAGTATGGACGCAATGGGCAAACGTGATGAGTACATACGTTTTCCAACCGATTGGGACACTGTGGAAAAAAATTTACATATGTTGGATAATACTCCAGACAACATACAAACCAGTTTAGCGACTGCTATACAAATTTTCAATGTTAAACACCTACCAGACTTTATGAAATGGAAAGTACAAAGTGGATTCAAAAAATTAAATGCAGGCACTGTGCCTGGAGGAGTGCAGATGGGTGGCGGACTTGTTAATATGCACTTGTTGTACATACCAACCTTTTTAAGTATTCAAATACTGCCCAAAGAAGACAAACAAGAAGTTGAAGAAAGATTTATGGAGTTTAAAGATTGGCTGTGGCACAACTACAGACAAGATGATGAATATTGGAAACATAACCCATATGGTTGGCGTCGTTGGGGTGCAGTAATTAAACACATGAATCAAAAAGATCACAGCAATCTACTTCCAGGCTTCAAAGAGTATGTAAATAAATTAGATGCTATCAGAGGAGTTGATGCTAAAACAATATTTCCGGAGTTGAAACATTTATTATGAACATAGTACAAGTATGGAATCCACAACCTAAAGAAGTCTTACGTATAGAATTCATGATTGGCAATACCTGTAATTTCTCTTGTTGGTATTGCTTTGAAGGATCGCATGAAGGTACGCATAGATGGACTGATGATATGGATCAATTAGTATTAAACTTTAAACATTTATTTGAAAAGTATAAAGCAATTGGCAAAACAAAACTTGAATTACACATTGTAGGAGGAGAACCAACACTGTGGCCCAAGTTAGGAGTATTTGTAACTGAAATAAGAAAAATGATTCCATCTTATATCACTATTAGTTCAAACGGCAGTAGAACTGTTAGATGGTGGCGCAAATATGGTCAAGTGTTTGATAAAATTTTATTAAGTGCTCATTGGAAACAGTGCGACATACCACACTTTATTGAAGTAGCAGACACACTGCACGAACTGGATAGAAGTCCTAACGCAATGGTTTTAATGGATCCTACACAATGGGACGTATGCTTAGACATGATTGAAAAATTTAAACAAAGCAAATACGATTGGTTCATAAGTGCTATGGAAGTGATGCATAGAACAATCAACTACACAGAAGAACAAAAAGCATTTGTTGCCAAACCTACAAAAAGAAGACCTAGTTTATGGCATTTGTGGACACACAGGAAACATTTGAAAAGTGAACCCACTATACAGTTTGAGGATGGGTCCAAGAAAAAAGTAAATCGTAATTGGATAGTATTAAACAAGCAGAATGACTTCAGAGGTTGGATGTGTAATATAGGTGTTGACAGTATGATGATTGATCCTGCAGGATTAATTACAAGTGCTTGTAGAACTAAACTGTTTGAAAATTACAATATATACGATCCGGACTTTGTAAGTAAATTTAATCCTGATATAAAACCAAAAATTTGTGACAAACGCAATACTTGTATGTGTCAGCCAGAAAGTTTATTAGACAAATTTAAGATTTAGTTTTAGTGATGTTTATATCTGCGGCACACGTACACCAATCTCTTGTGCAGTCAATTGGCTCCGTTGGTTTGTTAAAAGTTCCTTCGTAAATATTTCCTAAACTACCACCCACTCTACAAGTTGCTCTGTGGACATCACCGTCCCAATTAATCATTAAACTTTCAAGTCCTGCATTGCATTTCCAACCTTTAAATTGATTTGTTTTTTGGATTAACATATCATTAACATTACAAGTTTTTGGTCCATTATCTATCAAAACATTGTGTGGTGGATTATGGTTTTCCAATTTCAAAAAATCTATTTCCTCTGGTGAATATCTATTCATGTCTTCAAAAATATCATGTGTTTTTGTCCAACGAATTGGTCGCAAAGCAAACTTTATTCCTTCCTCAGAAAGGTGTCTACAAACGTCTCTGACGTCGTATAAACGTCCTGGAAGCATCATTACGTGTACAAGTATATTTTTGTTTTGTGACCCTTGTGCGGCCCTTAAAATTGAATTCAGTACTTTTTGGTAATCGTATTCAAAGTGTAAACTGAATACCAAATGATCTACCAAATTGTCTAAAAGATGCGTATAATATTTGCCAGTTCTCGTTCCATTTGTTGTAACATTAAGCCAACTTACTTTTGGTCTTGCGTATTCTAACAGTTGTAAAAATTTTGGATGCACACAAGGTTCACCTCCAGTAAAACTAATTCTAACTTTGGTTCTTAAATCTGGCATTGATGTCACTAAAGAATCAACAGCATTTTTTAAAATTTTTATATCAGTGTGTTTACTGGTATTGTCATGTATCTCTGCTGGACAATAAGAACAATCATAATTACATCTTTTGCCAAGATTCCATTCCACCTTTACACTTTCCTGTACGTGTTTGTATAAATGTTCAACTCTAAACATAATCAGCAAACTCCGGATTTATTTTTTCAAAAGGTCCTTGGTTTCTTGTTTCATCTAATTTTCTATTGAAATCTATACAATCATTCCAATGTTCGTGTAAGTCTCTTGCTTGTAAAAAGTTGATATTGTCTTGAATTTGTTGTAGTGTAATCTTTTCTAGCACAGGATGTTTTTTAACAATTTTATAATCTTTGATTTTATCTTTCATTGCTTCTAGTTTTACAACTACAGATTGTTTTAACTTTTCCGGAAGTACCTGTGCCGATAAGGCTCTTGGATAATTTACTCTATGACTGTAAAATACAATCTGCATTTCATTTAAAAAGTAATCTATCACTTTGTCAATTTGTAATATGTTGTTGGCTTGCACTGTGAATGCTCCTACAATACGACTTACTGTTGGTATCTTTTTCATTTCTTTGATGTTGTATTCAACATCTGAAAACTTGCCATTGCCTCTAATATATTCATATGTGTCGTGTAACCCATCTATACTTACATTCACAGCAACACTTTTAAACTTGGGCCAATACTCGTGAACTGTTCTGCCACCCTTTATACCTAAGGTTGTACCGTTGGTTGCGTATTTTATTTCAATGTTTTTTCCGTTTTTAGAAAGTAAATCTAAAATTTTATAATGTGATGGATCCATAAGTGGTTCGCCACCAGCAAATTCAACACGCTTGAAATAGGGTAAAAGTTTTTCCAAGTTATCCCAGAAATGCATTTTGTCCTCAAACAAACCAACATATGGTGCTTTTTCTAATCCTAAATTTTTTACTGCGTCTACAAGATAATTGCCTTCCTTTTCATAGTGTGATACTATACTTCCCCAATCTTTCCATTGTGTACTGTCCAAAGGATTACACATTCTACATTTAAGATTACAAAGATTGTTTATTTTAATCTCCATAGTAGGCAATTCAAATGGCATTGAATAATCGCTTTGTAAACTGTCTAAAGCATTTGGATACAAATTGCTTCTTGATTCTGGTGATGAATCTGTGATGTGTCTTTGTCTTAAACTTTGTACTCCTTGGTCTTCTAAATCAAAACAAGGCTGGCACACATCTGGTCTTTCATAATTTAAAACTTGACGTCTAACTTCTTTCATAGCATCTGAGTTCCATGCTTCTTCTAGACTCATGTCCTTGATGTTAGCAATAGGAAGACTACGACAACATACTTTTATTGCTCCATCTTCTCTAGTAGCCAATCCTGTAAAAGGATGCATACAAAAAGTACAACTGCTTTTATTCTTGTTCATCTTCCTCCCAAGGGTCTTTAGGATTTGCCCATTCTCTACCAAAACGCCACATTGGTGCTTTTAATGTTTCAATATCAACTTCATAGAAGTCTTTTACAGGACCTGCGTCTATGTCATAGTCTACAAATCCAGTCCAGGCGTGTTGTGATACAATTAATTGAATTTTGCTATATTTTTCTTTTAACAGTTTTAATAACTGATTTTGTTTGAACACTCTTTGTTTTGTTGGAACAAAAGGCACAGTTGGTTCATATGCGAAAATATTGCTGATGTTGAATATAACATTTCTATCGTTTTTTGGTTTGATAGTAAATTCATTCAACAGATCACATTCAACAAATTTAAATTTAATTTTATCTTTTATGTGCCACAACTTACTTACTGTGTCGAAGTATTCGGCAATTTCTAATTTAGAATTTAACCAATCAGGTGTCTTGTGTCTATTTTTTGATTTTAAAAACTTATGGTAATCACCACCATCAAATTCTTTAATTGTTTGTTCCATGTAATACAAAGCATTAGGATTGTAATCATAAAACACAACTTCAGTTTCCTCGTCATACCCATGTTTATCTAAATACTTTAACCAATTAAAGCCACTAGCAGGCGTTATTAATTGTTTAATTGTTCCTATGGATACTGACTGAAGTTCTTCTGTGTTAATCGGATAAAACAATCTATTAGCACTTTGATTGTATTTTTTAAAAATTTGTTTGCTGTTTTCATTAAAGTCCGTTTCGTGTTGGGCATAATAACATTTTTTACTCACTCTAATATCTTCATCAAAAACAATTATATTTTCTTTATTGTCTAGTGCAACTCTGATTATATTCCAACCATGCCATTTGTGTTTGTAGGTTTTCAATTCTGTGCCTGGCTTAACCCATAATGGTGTATAATCATCGTGGAAGTTTTCTTCACTTCTAATAGGTTCTGAAGTAAAATGTTCTGAATCTCTTTTTAACTCACCTATTTCAGGTAGTTCATATTCTTTATGCTTTTTAAGATTGATAACATAGCATTGTTCATGCAGTTCATAGTATCCTTCTTTCCTATCAAGTACGTGTCCTGCGATATAAAAATCTTGTTCAATTAATTTGTGCAGATGTTTAAAAAATGATTCACCTTGAAACTCTGTATCAGGCGTAAACACCACAGCATAATCGTATTTGTCTGCTACTTTGCTGAGTGTTACATCTTCAGATATAGACACCTGTACATCATATCCCATAGTGTTTAAATTCCCAATTTGATATTCAGCAATGTTTTGTATTAATTCTTTAGCAGAATTATTTTTTATTGCGTGAAAATTACTTTCAAGAATAAAAATTATATCATGTTTTTTGTTCTGTGCATCATATTGAAATGCCATATTTTTTTATACTCCTATCTAATAGTTCATTAAATTGTTGTCTTTTGTTGCCTATGTGTGCTTGGGCAATCATGTGTATTCTTTCCACATTAGAATTATTAACCACTTCATGATTTTTCAATATATTGATTAAAAATACTTTGCCGTGTCCAAAAGGCACTAGCCCGTGGTCTTCAATGTTCATGTAGCACAGTGCTGGATGAACCACAGCAACATTTATTGGAATCAAGTATTCGCACAAATCTTCTGCAGTTGATGACCTGGATGGTCATTGTGCCAATCAATTCTTCCAGCAGGCGCTAATTTCATGAAACGTATTCTACTGTATCTTTCAGCAGGAAATTTGTCCCAGAACATTTTTGCCGCTGGTGCTATCTGCGATAGTTCTGTCCATTCATAAGGAGCATTCAATTCATCGTCATAGCCATATTCTTTAGCAACCTGTGTTTTGTCTACTCCTAATCCATGCAGACAACAACTACTCCAACCTGTGTGTGTTTCTTTATCTCTGTGAGGCACATAGTGATGTTCCAATTTGGCAAACTCCACGTGATCTATGTATGGTTTGAAACTCATATCTAACTCCAACCAAGGCAGTGTGCCATCTTTAAATTTATTGAATACTTTAGTTGCTGTATCCATTTTTAACTCCTATTATCATAAATCTTTTATATTTTTCCGTTTCCAATTCAGAAGCAGAAGAAACTTGTAAGCCACAGTTTTGTTTGAATGTGATTAAATCTTTTTGACAATTAACGTGTTCCTTGTTGTCAAAATAATTGTTACTTTGTAATATTATTTGTGTATTATTAGGTAATGCTGATATCCAATTATTATATTCTTCTGGTGTCATGTGTTCGCAGGCAGTGTTGATTATTAAGTTGTGTTTGGTATAATTTTTATAATCGATAATGTTTTCAGTGATAGCCGCAAACTGTCCACGCATTTCATAATCTTTGTTCATTGTGTAAGCAATAGGCTCACAAGCAGGATCTTTATCCACGGAAGTAATTTTTAAAATATCCAGATCGCTGTTGAACAACAATGTTGCCATTACTCCATTCCATCCGCCACATATCACAATGTTATATGGCACTCTTTGGAAATACTGTTTCAGTGTGTCAATCAACCAAACTTTGCTGTTGATTTGTCCTTTCCAAAAACTTTCAAGAGTACGATATCTATCATCAGATTGTCTGATAGCATCCATCCAATACAGCACATCTTTAATATCAATTTTCAAATTGGGCTCCTAGTTTGTCGAAAGAACCACACTGCTTACCACATTCTTGTAAAGGTGTGTGTCCCCAAGTTTTTTCAATTTTGTCAAAGTAACCTCCATCAAATATTTCCTTTAGACTACTTGTATTTAAATTAGGAAATTCTCCAATTCTATCCATATAATCTATTCTACTTGCCTGCATAGGCGGAATCCATTCCATATCCAACCAACAACAAGGAGATACATTACCACAAGCACTCACATATAATTGTTTGTTTTTTACTGCTTTACACACAATAGTCGGCTTTGCTTCACTTTGTGATTCTTTAACAAGTGCTATCATATCTGCACTTTTTTGTGTAGGCTCTAATTTATGTAAAGGATTTCCCTTTTCATCTATTACCTGCAACTGACCATTATTGAATCTCGAAGTGTGTTTAGTAGTAAATGTCTTAAAACCTAAGTCCTTGGACATTTGTCTTGCTTCTTCAACTTGATGTTCATTGTGTTTAAACACCAGCATATGCCATTTTGCGAATCCACCTGCTCCAATAAATGCGTTAGCATTTGAAATAATTTTATCAAAATCTGTAGATATTCTATACAGATGATTTGTGTCTTTCAACCCATCTAATCCAAAGGTTACTCTTACTTTTTCTTTTGCCAACTTTCTCCACCATTCTTGATCTTTAGCACTTCCATTTGTGTGCATGGCAAGTGCTATATTAGGATTAGTTGCTCGTAAATGTTGATAGATTTCAAGTGTATCTCTAGTCACAATTGGATCTCCTAAATTTCCGCACATAAACAAACTGTTCAATTGTTTAATAAAATCTTCGGGAAACCATTTTTTGAAAGTTTCTAATGTAATATCATCCAAATGTATAAAAGGATTCAACGGTCCGCCATTAATTCTTCTAGGACACATAGGACATTTTGCCTGACATCTACTTGTAACTTCTAAGTGAATATCTCTTATGTCTTCAAGTTTATACATTCTGTCTTTCCTTTTTAAATAGTTTAGATTGTTTTCTGCTTATTTCCATAACTTCATCTTCCGATTCCCAATGCTCTAAAAAATCCATCTTTCTTTGCTTTGGTATTTTGCTGTCTGCAGAACTAACACAACTATCTGTTATACAAGGCGCATGGTTTTTAAACAGATTAAATCCTGTATCAATTGTGCCTAACGGCTCATCTTTACAACTATATGCTCTTTTTATCTCTCCACCTGGCTCTCTTATTATACAACTTTGATAACCAGCATTACAGTTCCAACCTTTAAACTTGTTAAATCCAAACGCATTTAATCTTTCTGCTTGATCTAAAAAATGTTCTTTATTTTTACTGTCTATAAGTTTAAGTTGATATATTTTATTATCAATTCTATCTGCCCAGTTTGATTCAAAACTATCAAAGTTGTTGTAATATTTTTCTGGAAACTGTTGTGGGAAACCTTGTTGTAAAAGTTCTTTTTGTTTGTCAGTGTAACCATCAACAATAAAACTTGCTGTGGGATCACTTTGAGGTTTTAAAGTAACATTGATTCCTCTTTCATGAAATCTTTTACATCTAGCATATAGGTCTTCAAACAATTCAGGCACCATCACTTGATTTATTGTAACAAAGACATCATGATCTGTAAGCATAAGAATCTTATCTCCAAATTCTTGTTCATTGGCGAATTCATGATGAAAACTGGCTGTGATTGATCGTCTTGATAAATTTTTCGTTGTATCTAACCAACGTTGCCACCATTTCATTCCAGGACTTAAATTAGTTGTCATGTGTATGCTTTGATAACTAGCGATTTTGTCTTTACTGTAATACTCAATTAATTCTAAAAATTTTTTATATGCTGTTGGCTCGCCACCCGAAAAACTGAAATGAAAGTCATAAAATCCATTTGCTCTTGCTTGTTTTTTAATTTCTTCAATAGTTTGTTGATATTGCTCAAGAGGTCTATGATCAGTCAATTTACTGTGTGCGTAGGGCCAGCAATATGAACAATCATAATTACAGAATCTGCTTAATATCCAACTCACATTGAACAATTTCTTTTCTAGCATTGTTTGTTGTCCAAACTTGATTATATTATCAAATGGTATTTTAGTAGTAGGTACTGACACTGCAGGTCTCCTCAAAATGTTTTTTAAGCCAATCAAAATCATTAATGTAATTCAATTTGTCTTTTTGTTCTGTGCCAAATTTTCTGCCAGACTTGGCCCCTTCTATTGCGAAATCACCATATGGTCTATCAGAGCCTTTAGTACACCAAGTATCTAATCTTTGTTCTGTTTCATCATCCAATTGTCTATCAATGACTTTAGAACTTAATTTTACACATTCTCTGAATGCTGACTTCCAAGCACTGAAAGGATCTGAATTGAATGCTGTGATGTTAGATACTTGTTTTATTGCTTTAAAATTTTTAGAAATACTAGTAGTCATATCAGTTGTGGTAGTATCCATATCTAAAGTTAATTGTTTGGGCAACAGTTTAACACCGCCATATCCATACTGTAAATCATTTATAGGATTTACACTTTGCCATACATGAACTGTATCTAAATTATATTGATCAACATTGTAGTCAAAATTAAAATCTTTTACTATTTGAGCGTCAGCGTCTACTACCCAAAACATTTTTGTCATAGATACTTCTGCGGCTTCTATATGTGCTTTGTGAATTCCTTTAACTCCTTTTACTCGTTGGGCAATAGGAAAACGGTCACACAACAGTTTAAAATTGTGATCTGCTAATGCTTCGTTGTAACTTATAAACACAATATCATACATTATCTTGATTTCCTTATTATTCTTGGAGTATTATAATAAACTTTCTTAAAAAATTTACTTTGTTCTGCTGTTAGCGGATTTATAGGTAAATCAATCTCGTGTTCATTATTGATCTTTTTTCCTAGTTCAATACTGTCTTGATAAAAATCAACTTTAATGTCATCATGAAGTTCAAATCTCCAATATCTTTCAAAGAATCTATATTCATTTGCTTGACCAATGTCCCAATCTGTACACATTGTAAGATAACATCCTGTTCTTGCACCATGGATAGCATGAATACCATAAGGATTGTCCTGTCCCACAGTCATCCATACAAGTAATCTTTGATAGTTTTGCCACCATAAATCTTTTGGTGCTTGGCGTACATTTTTATCCAAACTCATTTTAACACCTTCTCTAAAACCTGCTCTCCAAGCCTGGTATGCAGATCCATCTATGTAACTGACCGAATGATTATCGTTGAATTGATAGTAATTTGGAAAATGACAAAACTCTATTACATTTTTATTTTCACTATTTGCTTCACCATCGTGATTTTCATGAGTCCGCATATTTTTTACAAAATCTTTTGTCCAACATTTTAAACTGCCGTTGCCGTATCTTAATCCATTAAGATCAATATGTCCACACCAACTTAATTGGTAAGTGTTGTCTAATCCTAATGAATTTAAATCAACTATCGTATTTAAAAAACTGTCATGTATTTGTGTATCAGCATCAACTGTGATAAATCTGTCTGTGTCAGATACTTCTGCCGCCTTTTTATGTGCTGTGTCAAAGCCTTTTACACCATGCACACGTTTTGCCCACGGCACTTTTCTTTTTAAATCCGCAAAATTCTTTTCAGCATTGGGTTCATCTACACTTAAAAAAACAAAATCCATATCTGCTATCTTCAAAATCATTGTGTTACCTCATATGAATAATTGTAAATTTTTCTACAAAACAATCTTGGTGTTTCGTTAGATTTATGCTCCAGTTGAATATCACCGTCTGTACATAACTGTTTTAAATCTATGTTGAAAGAATAATCAGGAACACTTGTATTGTATTGTGGTGTAGTAAAAAATTTAAACACATAATTATCTTGTTTAACTGTGTCTTGTATAATGTTTTTTAAATCATTATCTATACTAATGTTCCATTTTTTATTTTTCATATCCAATCTAAATCTTATACAAGAATCTTCTTCATTTTTTACTATTTCATAAATTACTTTGTTAGTGTAATTTTCTGCTTTAACATCTGTTGGCAGTTTGTTGTCTACCACAAAACGTGATTCAACCACATAACCTGTATTTTTAAATGTTACTTTGTAATCTGCTAGATGTTTTGAACCTTTTTGTATTTCATCTGCTAGTTCTTTTTTAATTTCTACACTGTTTCCTTGTTTCTGTACACTACAACCAAACACATCTCCTGTTTCAGGATCGAAATGAAAGTAATATTTTACTTTAGGACGTATAACATCAAATTTTAATGGCGGTCTTATCTTCATCGCAGTTGCTCCAACATCTTATCTGTCAAAAAATTATCTTCCACATAATGAAATATTCCTTTTTGTTTGATATTTCCTACAAATAATTCATTTTGTGATGTAAGATTGTAATCTATTTGTTCCGTCCATAATTTAAGTTGACTTTGATAGTTTTGTATTCTAGGTTTCATGTGAGTAAATGTTAAATTGGACTGTGTGCTAAAAACTTTATGCTGAATACCTAGCAATTTTATTGCTATTGCTGTGGCAACATCCATACTACACCATGATTGGGATTTATTTTTTGTAAAACGTTTGCTGTATTGTTCATAGTTCATTACAATATCTGTTAACAATTTAAAAAACACTTCATTGTTTTTACATTTTTTAAAATAATGAAATCCGCAATACACATTTGGCAAGTCATTGTCTACAAAAACTTTTCTATAGTGATCATTTGTTACCCATTCATCTCTATAAGTTTTCACTTTGTTTGTGTAGTACAATTCATAATTGCTTAATTGCTTCCACCAATGCTCTATATTCTCTAACAGTAACATATCCACATCTAGCACAATAGATTCATCAAATGGACTGCTGTTATAAATTTTACATCTGTTATTGACCTTCCAATCGCTGTCAACTGCGAGATCATCACCTGGAATGTCCTGAATATGATCAAAATGTGACTTATATTTTTCAGGCACAATGATATCTGTGATCAAACATACTTGTTCCTTAGGCATGAATTTCTTAATGCTTAAACTACAAGCAACTGCCTGTTTTAGATAATCACAAGTTTCATTTTGTTGTACAAATAATATAAAACCTCTATTCATATTGATCTATGATTTTATTCAATCCTATTTTGTTCATTATGTGTATATTCATATCTTTGATTTGGCACTTTGTTCCACGCTCTAGTGTAAAATTCCATTTATTATCAACATAAGAATCAACACTATCTTTGTCTGTTGTGTAGAACAACTTGCTAGGCAACTGCTTGGGCCAACTTGTTTTAGCAAAATCATTTATCATGTGAATTGCTATCGCAAAAGCAAAATCATTTCTATAGTTTGTGGCTAAGATTTGATATTTGAATCTGTAAAATTCCCATTCATTTTTAATGTGATTGATTAAGTCAAATAAAATTCTAGTTCTTTCAGTTTTTTTAAAGTAAAATACAGTTGCCCAACACATTTCAATACCTGTGTCACTTACATATTTCATTTCTTCTGTGTATCTGGATTCAAAGTCTACGTGTTGTGCTTTGTAGTTGATTAAAAAATCTTCTTTGCTTTCAAACACTTTGTTAAGGTTACTGTTTGCCACAATATAGTCTGTATCCATTACAATGGTTTCATCATACGGAGTTAGAGAATAAGCATCTGGTCTGGAAGTGTTGTTCCATGTGTCCTCATAACTGTGTGTGGCATTGTAGAATCTTTTTGTTTGATCTGTGCTTGGTTTTTCTACCACAATCACGTGATTAAAATTGTTATGATCTTCATTGAATTTGTCCGATGTAATTAAACACACTGGCAAATCAAGATGTTTTTTGATCTGACCTGCACAAAAATTAGCCTGTTTGACATAGTCCACAGTGCTATTGTTGTGTGCAAAAAGCAAAACTCCTTTGGTCATGATTAAATCTCACCTTTGTCTTTCACCAATTGATTGTATTCCACAAGGTATTGATTTAGATTGCGTTGATACAGATCAGTAATGTCATTATGAAAGGATTTAATATCTGTAATTTTTACAGGGTGTTGATAGTCGTCTAAAAATATTGCTTCATTTGTTTTTTTGATATTAATATAGGTCAGACAATAATTTATAAGACCTAGGTCTATTGTAAATTGATGTCCTTGTGTATAATAAATGTTATTTTCAAGACATTTTTCTTTCAACAATTTTAATTGATTATTGAACGTGCTGAGACGTTCTGCGTATTCTAAAGATTTTGATAAGGATTCATCCATAATATTAAGAATATTATACTTGATTTTTGGATATAAGTCAAATTATAGATTAGAAATTATCGCCAGAACCGCGTACAATACCTGGTGCAGTGCCAATTACATCTGTGATTGCTGTGGCTGTGTACAGATAACATCGTAGATTGCCAACGTTTTCATCTGGATTACCAGTTTCTTGATCTCTCCAAGTCATTGTGAATCTAATTTGTGTGTCGCTTGTTCGCTGTACATCCACATAATAATCGTTTTCAGAATATGTGCCTGCCCCTGCGTTGAAGTTTGATAACAGCCTTTGAGAAGTTCCATCTAGTTCGTAGTTTCCTATGTTGGCTCCTGTCACTGTTCCATTTCCTGTATGTGTTGTTCCGTGAGCACTGAATTTAAGATTGCCGCCCATGATGTTGTTCCAGTCGTTTCCTTTTGAACTGCTGTCTGTTGTGCTTGATGAAATTTGAATGTAACCACCTGCGTTAAAATAATGTCTTCTAGCATCTGCAGACGCAAAGTTAACATTGTTGATCAGTGTGATTGTGCCGTTCCATGAACCTCTTGTATTGCTTCTAGCAAGTACAACTGATTGTTGTGTTGAATCAACTGTTAATCTATTTGTGCCAACTGTTGTTGCTAGTGCTTCGTATTGATCCCAACCTGTGTAATTGACACCATCATTTTCTTTAATTAAATCTCCTTGAGAAACAATTTGAATTAAACTAGATGCTGGGTTTCCGCCAGTTTGATGTTTGTATGCTTTTCTTAAATCTTCGTATGCATTGTTGATGTTGTCAGCATTGATCAAATCACCCACTTGAACTGATTGTGTGATAAGTGTTTGTCCATATCCAGTGTCACCTGAACCATTTCCTAACACGTTGTCTATTTGCTGTCTAAGAGTATTGAATCTATTTGCAGTAACTAAAGCCATTGTATTCTATTCCTTCTTAATTATTTATTAACCTTAGTGCTACCTCTACTAATTTTGTGGATTCATCTGAATTTGTTTCTAAAGCA
>Ga0181590_10001291_pt1 | contig 21300 bp, 18 predicted proteins | sample 071ome_34_FD_132446 | JGI IMG/M metagenome (GOLD analysis project Ga0181590, IMG submission 132446) | Coastal salt marsh microbial communities from the Groves Creek Marsh, Skidaway Island, Georgia - 071411BT metaG (megahit assembly) | ecosystem: Environmental > Aquatic > Marine > Intertidal...
AAGGTTTTGGGAGATACCTCGGTGACGACCGTGGTGTTGTCGAGCGCATCGAGCAAGACAGCGATCGGCGCCGCTTTTCTGTTGTCACGTCGCCCGGATCTTCGAATCGTTGGCCTCACCTCATCAGCCAACGAACAATTCGTCCAGTCGCTCGGGTGCTACCACGAAACGGTTCTCTACGACGCCGTCGAGAACGGCTCCGCTGTCTGGCCGGCCGGACGTGCCGCCTATGTCGATATCGCCGGCAACCCGTCGGTGACAGCTGGAGTTCATCGCATCTACGAAGACGATCTGGTCGAGAGCACGATCGTGGGCGGAACCCATTGGGATGCACCGCGGGAATCGGTGTCGATGCCCGGACCGCAGCCGTCGTTCTTCTTTGCACCGAGTCAGATCGCGGCGCGCACCAAGGAGTGGGGGCGTGAAGGTCTCGACCAGCGAGTCGGAGAGGCGTGGCACGAGTTCGCGTCGTGGACCGACGCATGGCTCGAGTTCCGAACGACCGAAGGGGCCGAGTCGGTGGAAGGGCTCTACCACCAGATGTTGGCCGGACACGTCGACCCCCGCGTCGGACATGTCTGCCGGATGAGCTGACCTCGCACGATCGTCCGACAACGAAAAAGGCCCGGGGACGAAGCCCCGGGCCTTTTGGGAGGGTTCAGAGTGCGTCAGGCGCGCAGACCCTTGTTGATCGCGTTGAACACGGCGTCCTTCAGCGGGATCATGCCCGCAATGATGGCGCCGTTGGCGACGACGTTGATCCAGGCCGTGTCATGGCTCCAGCCCCATCCAGCGAGGATGTGTCCGAAGTCGCCCATGAGCCAGACCATGAGGATCGAGACGCCGAGTGTCAGGTTGGCCCCGACGACCGGAATCTTGTTGACGGTTCCCTCGAGTCCGGCGGTGCCGAGGATCGAGTGGAGCACTTTCATGACCGCCTCGAGGAGGATGGCCATCACGATGAAGAGTGCTACGACGTACATGAGTACCCCTTTCGGTAGTTCGCGGTCCGTGGCCGCGGGAGCACGGTATGAAGCCTCGACGCGTTATGTGGTGGATGTCACAGGAAAACGGGTCCTGACCAGGAAGTTTCGCGCGGAGAGTGGTCGTTTTGGCCCCGAGCTACACGTGGAATAATTCGGCGTGCGTGCTGTTCGGCGTGATGAGGGTTCAGTGATCGTCGTCGAGGCTCCCGAACCGCCCTCATCGGGATTGGTGCTGGCCGTCGAAACGGCCGGAATCTGCGGAAGTGATCTGCACATGCTCGGCCTCGGACCGTCCGAGGTCATCCTCGGGCACGAGTTCGGAGGCCGTCTCCCTGATGGTCGTCGAGTGGCGGTGCGTCCGATCGGCCGGTGTGGATCCTGCGCGTCGTGTCGTGGTTTCCGCGCCAATCTCTGCACCGAGGCCTTCGCCCGTTTTCAGGGTGGCGCCATCGACGGAGGATTCGCCGACCGAGTGGCTGTCGACGCCGACACGGTGTTCCCGATGTACGACAGCCAGACGTCGGGCGCAGCCGCACTCGTCGAGCCGATCGCCGTCGCCGTTCACGGTGTGCGGCGTGTCGACCTGCAGCCGGGGATGGCGGTCGCGGTGGTTGGTGCCGGAAGCGTCGGTCTGGCCACGGTCGCCGTTCTCGCCGACTTCGGAGTCGACGTTCACGTGGAGGCTCGATACGAACATCAACAACAGGCGGTTGAAGCGCTCGGTGGCCATGTCGGTCTCGATGGACGCTACGACGTCGTGTTCGACGCCGTCGGTTCGCCGTCGGCCTTCGACACTGCAATCAGTGCGTGTCGCTCCGGCGGCGACCTCGTCGAGCTGGGCGTCTTCTGGGATCCGGTGAGCATGGGCGCCGATGTCGTGCTGCGCGAGATCACGATTCGTCCGGCGGTCTTCTACACCCACCAGCACGACGGATCCGATTTTCAGACGGCGATCGACATCTTGCATCGCTCGCCACACATCGAAGACGTCATGGTGACTCATCGCTTTCCGCTCGATGACGCCGTTGAGGCGTTTCGCGTCGCTACCGATCGTCGAAGTGGAGCGCTGAAGGTTCATCTGGTTGTATGAACCCATGACTCTCGTGATCATGAGGTACGACCTGCGTGTGCCGCCGTCCGACAGCCCGGCCGCCGGGGTGACCTCGTCAGGCCAGTACTCGGCCTGTCTCGAACAGGTTCGGTGGGCCGATCAAGCCGGTCTCGACATGGTTGTTCTCTCCGAACATCACGGGACCGACGACGGGTTCATGCCGGCACCGGTCACGTTGGCTGCCGCTGTAGCTGCCTCCACCGAACGGATCGGTATCAACATCTCGGCTGCTCTCGTGATCATGCACGACCCGGTGAGACTCGCCGAACAGTTGGCCACCGTCGACCTGGTGTCGAAAGGTCGAGTCAGTGTCGTGTGCGGAACCGGCTATCGCCAGGAAGAGTTCGAGATGGCCGGGCTCGAGTTCAAGGAACGCTTCGCTGCTTTGGAAGAAACCATCAGCGTGTTGCGTCAGGCTTGGACCGGCGAGTATTTCGAGCATCGCGGGCGCCGAGTACGGGTGAGACCCCTTCCGCACACACCCGGTGGTCCCATGTTGATGATGGGTGGATCAACTCCGGTTGCGGCGCGTCGCGCGGCGCGACTGGGATGCATGTTCATGGCTGCCAACGACGATCCCGCCGTGGGTCAGGCCTACGACGACGAATGCGCCAAGGTTGGGTTTCAGGGATTCGCAATGCTCCCCTCGAAATCACCCGGTTTCGTGCACGTCACGAACGATCCTGAACGAGACTGGAATCGCCTCGCGCCCTACGTTCTTCACGAAGCGCGCACGTACGCGGCTTGGCAACGTAAAGGGCAGTCGTCGGTCGTGCACGTGCATGATTCGGCAACTCTCGATGACGTGAAGGCGAGTGGCGTCTATGCGATCGTCACTCCCGACGAATGCGTCGATCTGGCCAAGCGCTTCGGATCCCTGACCCTTCACCCGTTGATGGGTGGAATTCCTCCCGAGGTCGCCGCGGAGAGTCTGTCGCTCTTCGAATCCGAGGTTCTGCCCGTTCTGCGCCGGGCCGCCTGAATCACTCGTTCGGCGCCCTGCTCGACGTCGAACAAGCAGGCGTAGGCGACGAACGACAGCGGATACGGGAAGCTGATGGCCATCAGCGCAAGAACCACCACGTGGAAACCCCAAGCGGAGATCGCCCAGATCCATCGGGCGCGTCGCGATCTCGTGAGAGCGACGAGTGCTCCGATCTCGACGAAGGTCGTGAGAACGGCCGCTGGGGGGAAGAGCCAGGCGAAGCGAACCGTCCAACCACCGAGAGGCGAGTGAGGGCTGCCCAATAGTTCCTTGCGCAGGTTGTCGTAGGCCACCTGATTGCGCAGGACGTCGCCGACGAGCCAATCCATGCCACCGTGTCGAACCTTGGCGATGCCGGCGAGCACGTAGGTGATGACGGTGGCGAGGATCATCGCTCGGATCGGAATGCCGTAGCGGACGTGATCCTGCGGAACCTCCTGGCGACGACGGGAGTCGAACGACCACTCGTCGGCCGATCGCGAGAACCCGATGGCGAGCAGGTGCAGTGCCACGAGATGTTCGGTGTGGATCACGTGTCCGAACGAGAGTCGGTAGGTGGACATGACGAGGAAGACAAGAGCGAAAGCGGGGCCGATCACGCGGAATCCCACTCCGGCGGTGAACAACACGCCGAGAGCGACGGTGCCGACGAAGAGAAGGTGGACGAGAGTCGGCGACCACGGCATGTCGAGGAACCAGAGAACCCCGACGCCTTCGGTCTGCCAGGCCGGAAGGTCGGCAGACTGCCAAAAAGATGCTGATCGAGCGAGCATGAAGGCAACCGTGTACGTGCCGACGAGGATCCGCAAGGTCGCGAGTCGTGCGGCAGGAGCGGTTCTCCACATCCAGTCGATCACGAGCCGTCTCCGGACACTCGACAAGAGGTGTGAACCACGCGAGAGATGGGTGATTTGCGACCTTCGTACCAGTCGATGGCGTCGTACCTTTCGGTGACGATCTCGACCTCGGACCCGGTCTCGACGTCGGACAATCGCACTGCGATGTCGGCGCAGAGAACTTCACCGCCGTCTCGGCGAATCGCGTCGTACACCAACTGAGCGGCGATGATGACTTCGTCGTTGCCCGAGATCTGTGTGGGGGAGAGGCGCCGGACGGCTCCGTCGGCGGCTGTGACGACTGCTGTATGCACAGGTTCGACGGCCGTTCTTCGACTCGAGAACATCGGGTAGGTCGACAGGGGGTAGCTGTCGCGGTCGAGGGCCACCGGAACGACACCGATCACGGCGACGATCCCGAGTCCGACGAGACGCGCGACCCAGCGAGAGACTCGGCGATCGTCGACGTTTGGGGTCATCGCCTTCGAACCGTAGTCGTCGGGCTCATTGCCTAAGGTGGCCGTGTGGCGGGGGCGAAGCGTTGGTTGATCTGGCTGGTGTCGTGCACGTTCGTTTTCGGTGCGGCGCGTGCCGTCGCTCTCCCTGAGGTCTGCGCGTCCACGACGAGCGCCGACCGTCGTACGGCGATCGACGAAGGAGTCGGTTGGATCACGCGAACGCAAGATGAGACGGGGCGATTCCTGTATCGGTACGACGCGGCGGCCGACGAAGTCGTGCCCGGTTACGTGTGGATCAGGCACGCCGGAACGATGTTGGCTCTCGCTCAAGTAGTGGAGGCCGAGCTCGACACGACGGGTGAAGCGTCTCGCTCACTGTCTCGAGCGCTCGACGCGGCGATCGACAAGCTGGCGACAGCGACCGTCGACGGTGAGGTCAGATCGGGTCTGCGCGAAGGCGGTTACGTCTCGACAGGAGGCACTGCCTTGCTGCTCCTCGCCGTGACCGAGAGCGGAATCTCCGATCCGGATCTGGTCGCTCGGCTCGGGCGACACCTCGTCGCTTCGGTGGCGCCCGGCCCGCGAGGAACGACGGTGATTCTCGAGGAGGCATCGCCAGATCTTGAATTCGTATCGGGCTCGGTCAGCCGTTTCACGACAGGGGAGGTCGCGTTCGCATTGGCCCGACTCGAACGTCTGCAGCCCGGGCAGGGTTGGGGCGATGCAGTGCCGTCGGTCCTCGACTACCTCGCCTTGTACAAGGCTGACGCCGAGGGTTTCGTGCCCGACATGCCTGATCATTGGGCGGCGTACGCCATGGCCGAGATGACCCGTTGGCCGGCGACGTCATGGGTCCGGATCCTCGGACGTGGGCCAGCTGATTTCGACGACGTGCACGTCGCGTGGGCGAACAAGCAGATGGGCATGAATTCGGTCATGGTGCGCTACGAGTCGCAACGCACCAACAGCGGGTTCGACCGATGGTTGCGCGGCCGCACGTCGCTCGGATCGGCGATCGGCACCCATGGTGAGGCTCTGGGTGGATGGTGGGATGTGGCTGAAGCCGACGATCGCTTCGCCGGTGTTCGTGCCGGACTCCATGATCGTCTGGCCTGTAACGCCGGAGTGGTCGCCGCCCGGCAGGTCGATGCCACCGAAGCTCTGTCCTACGCGGCTCCTGACCAAGTTCGCGGATCGTGGTTGTGGTTCGACATCACCCAGGTGGATGATCAACAGCACGCGGTATCGGCTCTAGTGGCCGCCGAGCGAATTCTCGATGCGGGGGGAGAGATCCCTCGGCGTGACACGTTGCCGCACTCGTGGTGGTTGCTCGTGCTGGCCGTGATTGCCGTGGTCAATCCGGCGCGGTTGACGCGAGCTGGATTCCGATTGGGGCCGTGGTCGGTGATCGTCGGAATCGTTCTCGTGGTGTTCGACCGAGTGATTCTGCGCGCGCTCGATGTCAGCGTGCCGACGGCATTGGTGGCCGCTGGCGTCGCCGCAATCCTGGGATCGCTACTCGGGTTGATTCCGCGCCTCGTTCCACCGTCGTCGTCACTCGCCTTTTGGCGTCCAGAGGTGATGGTTCTCGTCGTGGCGAGTGGAGGTCGACCATGGGCCGTAGTGGTCGGCCTGTTGCTCGCCTACGGGTTGTCCCGAACCCCACGACGAACGGAGCGGAACGTGGTGGCGATGCCGAACTGGCTCGAGGTCATGTGGGTGTTGGTCGCAGTGGCCGCCGGAATCGCCTTGCTGGTCGACGGCGTGTACGCAGTCTGACGAATCCGATCGAACGATCAGACGACGAGGTTGACCATACGTCCGGGCACGACGATGACCTTCTTCGGTGTCGCCCCGGCCAGGGCGGCGATCACTTTGTCGTCGGCCAAGGCGAGAGCCTGAACGGTGTCGCGGTCGGCTTCGGCTGGAACTTCGACGCGCGTGCGAACCTTTCCGTTGATCTGGACCGGGTATTCGATCGTGTCGTCGACGAGTAGTGCCGGATCAGCTTCGGGGAACGGCTCGTACGTCACGGTTCCGCGGTTACCCAGTCGATCCCAGAGCTCCTCGCCGAGATGCGGACACAGCGGAGAGAGCATCTGCACGAGTGGTGTCGCCACCTCGCGCGGGCACGAGCCGCTTCGACTCACTTCCTGAGTGAGGGCGTTGTTCAATTCGATCAGCTTGGCGATGGCGGTGTTGAAACGTAGGCCGGCCATGTCGGAGCGGACGCCGTCGATGGTGCGATGGAGAAGTCGTCGGAGATCTTCGGACGGAACAGAATCGTCGACCCGAAAGTCGCCGGTGTCCTCGTCGACGAGGTTTCGCCACACGCGCTGCAGGAATCGTTGCATTCCGACGACGTCACGAGTGTTCCAGGGTCGGCTGGCTTCGAGCGGGCCCATGCTCATTTCGTACAGGCGAAAGGTGTCGGCGCCGAACTCGTCGTACATCTCGTCCGGGGTGACGATGTTCTTCAGGCTCTTGCCCATCTTTCCGTATTCACGGGCGACAGTTTCCCCATCGAAGAAGTAGGAACCATCTCGTTCCTCGACCTCGGCGGCCGGGACAGGCTGGCCTCGCGGATCGCGGTAGGCGTAAGCCTGGATGTAGCCCTGGTTGAAGAGACGGTGGAAGGGCTCAGCACTCGACACGTGCCCGAGGTCGAACAGGACCTTGTGCCAGAACCGCGCGTAGAGCAGGTGCAGTACGGCATGTTCCACGCCGCCGACGTACAGATCGACGCCACCAGTGTGTCCGGTGCGTCCATCACCGCCGTCGGCTGGACCCATCCAATATCTCTCGACGTCGGGGTCGACGAACGCGTCCTGGTTGGTCGGGTCGAGGTAGCGAAGTTCGTACCAGCACGACCCTGCCCACTGGGGCATCACGTTGATCTCGCGTCGATAGCGCTTTGGCCCGTCACCGAGGTCGAGTTCGACGTTCACCCAATCTGAGGCGCGAGCCAGTGGCGGAATCGGATCGGTGACGTCGTCGTCGGGGTCGAGAGCCTGGGGTTTGAAGTCGTCGAGTTCGGGAAGGAGCACCGGCAGCATCGACTCGGGGAGGGCGATCGGGCGTCCGGTCTCGTCGTACACGACCGGGAAAGGTTCACCCCAATAGCGCTGGCGACTGAACAGCCAATCGCGCAACTTGTAATTGATCGTGGCTTCGCCGTGCCCAGCTGCGACGAGCCACTCGTTCATGGAGCGCTTACCGTCGGCCACCGATTCGATGCCGTCGAGGGTGAGGGACTCGTTGCTCGAATTGACGTAGACACCGTCGCCCACATAGGCCGCCGGCCACACGGAAGTGTCGATCGTCGACCCGAACTGCGGCTCGAGTCCGTGCTCGGCAAACCATTCGGCCGGTGGCTGCTGGATGGCGGGGATGTCGAGTCCGAATGTGCGTGCGAACTCGAAGTCGCGTTGGTCGCCGCACGGCACGGCCATGATGGCCCCGGTTCCGTAGCCCATGAGCACGTAATCGGCGATCCAGACCGGAATTGGTGATCCGTTCACGGGATTGACGGCGAACGATCCGGTGAAGACACCGGTCTTGTCGCGTCCCTCTGCCTGGCGTTCGAGGTCCTTGGTGGTCGCAGCAAGCGAGCGATAAGTCTCGATCTCGGCGCGCTGTTCGTCAGTGGTGAGCTTGCCCACAAGCGGATGTTCCGGTGCCAGCACCATGAACGTGGCGCCGAACAGCGTGTCGGGTCGTGTCGTGAAGACGGTGATAGGGCCGGCCGGTGACGCAAAGTCGACACGCGCCCCCTCGCTGCGGCCAATCCAGTTGCGTTGCATCAACTTGATGGGCTCGGGCCAGTCGAGTCGTTCGAGATCTTCGAGCAGGCGATCGGCGTACGCGGTGATACGCATCATCCACTGCCGCATGTTCTTCTTGAAGACGGGATAGTTACCGATGTCGCTACGGCCGTCAGCGGTGACTTCTTCGTTGGCGAGGATGGTTCCGAGTCCGGGGCACCAGTTGACTGGTGCTTCCGATAGGTATGCGAGCCGGTATGAATCGATCAGATCGTCGCGCTCAGAGCTCGTGAGGTCAGTCCAGGGTCGGCCATCGGAACGGGCGCGGGAGCCTGACTCGAATTCAGCGACCAACTCAGAGATCGGACGGGCACGTCGTTGTTCGTCGTCGTACCATGACTCGAAGACCTGTCGGAAGATCCACTGTGTCCAGCGATAGAAGTCTTCGTCAGTCGTGCTCACACTTCGACGGGCGTCGTGGGCAAGGCCGAGGCGCCGCAACTGGCGACGCATGTTGGAAACGTTCGCTTCGGTGTTGACGCGTGGATGTACGCCAGTGGTGATGGCGTGCTGTTCAGCGGGGAGGCCAAAGCTGTCGTAGCCAAGAGCGTGGAGAACGTTGTAGCCCATCATCCTCTGGAAGCGCCCGTACACGTCGGTGCCGATGTAGCCGAGAGGATGGCCGACATGGAGTCCGGCTCCGCTCGGGTACGGGAACATGTCGAGAACGAACAGTTTCGGACGTCCGGCAACCTTGTCGGGTTCGGCGAGTGGCCCGGCGGGGTTCGGAGCTTCGAATGTCTTCTCGGCGTCCCACTGGTCCTGCCAGCGCGTCTCGATGTGGCGGGCCAATTCGGCGGTGTAGCGGTGTCGTGGTGAATCGTCGGACGAGCCGCTCGAGGGGTGGGAGGACACGTCGAAAGACATAGTCGTCAAGGGTAATCGTCGAGGATTCCTGATCGAACCGTGGTTCGGGAGTAATTTCTCGTGCGCCCCATGAACATCTCATCGTTTTCCTCGCCCGTCCGAGGTTCAGTCGTCGAACGCCTCGAGGCGTCAGCCGACGCACCCACCGGAGTTCGGTTCGTCGGCGCGAGCGTTCGTACGGCGGATGGCGAAGGGTCCGATTTCGTTTCGTGGCGCCAAGTACACGACGAGGCGCTGTCGGTGGCAGCAACTCTTCAGTCGCTCGGTGTTGCACCAGGAGACCGAGTGGCCATTCTCGGCCCGACCAGTCGGTCGCTCATGACGGCGGTGCGCGCCTGTTGGCTGGCGGGGGCAGCAAGCATGGTGCTTCCGCTTCCCATGCGGATGGCGTCGATCGAAGCCTTTGTCGAGAGCACTCGGGTACGTATTCGTCACGGCGAAGCCAAGTTGGTTCTCATCGACGATGCCTTAGCGCCGTTCTACGAAACGGTTCCCGGCGATCCGACCACACTTCCGCTCGCCGATGTGATGCCCGGCGCCGGCCGTCCGTCAGCGGAACGTTGGGAGCGTCCGGCCGATGACCCGGAACGACTCGTGATCCTGCAGTACACGAGTGGTTCGACGTCCGAGCCCAAGGGAGTGATGATTCCCGAGCGTGTTTTGTGCGCCAACATCGACGCTTCGTGCGTCGCCGCCGAACTGTCGGAGGCCGAGGTGATGGTCTCGTGGCTGCCTCTCTATCACGACATGGGCCTGGTGGGTTTCTTGTCGATCCCGATGTTGAAAGGAGTGCAGCTCGTGCAGGCTGCGCCCCAAGACTTCATGGCTCATCCGGGGTCGTGGCTCCAATGGATCAGTGACTGGAAAGGAACGGCCACAGCAGGTCCGAACTTTTCATGGGTGCTGGCGACGCGTGCGCTGAAGCGCATGTCCGATATCGATCTGTCGACGCTCACTCTCGCGTTGTCGGGAGCTGAACCCGTCGATCCGGTGGCTGTCGAGGCGTTCGTGAACGAGGCCTCTCGGTTCGGATTCCGAGCCGGCGGCATCTTCCCGGCGTTCGGTATGGCCGAAGTGGCGATCGGAGGGGCGTTCCCACCTCGTCACCGCGGCCTGGTGTGCGACAGCGTCGACCGTGTCGTTCTCGAGCGAGATCGCTTCGCGAAGCAAGCGGATCCGGAAGAGACCGACGTTCACGTCCGACGCCTTCCGCTGCTCGGTCGCCCGGTTCCGGGCCTCGAGATGAAGGTCGTCGATCCCGAGACGCGTGACGAGTTGCCCGACCGTCAAGTGGGCGAGCTGTTCATCCGTGGAACGAGCGTGACCCCGGGCTATTTCAAGCGACCCGATGCCACCGAAGCCATGTTTCACGACGGTTGGCTCTGTACCGGCGACCTCGCCTACATGCTCGAGGGTGAACTCGTGATCTGCGGACGCATCAAGGATGTGATCATCGTGGGTGGGCGAAACGTCTTCCCCGAGGACATCGAACGGGCAGTCGGAACCGTCGAGGGAGTGCGTGCGGGCAACGTGATCGCGTTCGGCGTCGAGGGCTACAAGGGCAAAGAGACCGTGATCGTTGTGGCGGAAGTCAGAAGCGATGACCTCGAACGAGTTCGCCACGACATCCACCACGTTGCTCTCGAGGTGTCGGGACTGCCACCCCGAGACGTGATGCTGGTGAAACCGGGAACTCTGCCGAAGACGAGTAGCGGAAAACTTCAGCGAGCCAAGTGTCGGGAGTCCTATCTGGCCGACGAGCTCGAACTCGTCGATTCCTGATCAGGCGGCGCTGAGGTCGGCGAGGACCTTTCGCCAGCGATCGGGATCGGATTTGTACGGGGCGTAGAAAGAGATTCGCTGAATCACGTCGCCGTAACGCTTGTGAAGTTCAGGCGCGACCGTCTCAGGCTCACCCACGACGGCGAAGGTGTTCAAGATTTCGTCGTCGACGAGAGTGCCCATCTCCTCCCACTTGCCCTGCTTGGACAACGTGTTGAGTCGATCTTGCAAGTCGCCCCATCCGTGGATGTCGAGCACTGGACGGTAGGCCGGTGTGGATCCGTAGAAAGCGATCTGCTGTCGCGTTCCGGCAGCCGCTTTGGCGAGTTCGTTCTCGTCGTTTCCGGTCACGACGAAACTCGGTCCGACGATCTCGAAACCGTCCATGGACTTCCCGGCCTTGGCGCGACCGCGGGCGAGAGCGGGGATGGTGACTTCGCGCAGGTATTTCTCGGTGGTGAAACCGTGACAGATGAAGCCGTCGCACACTTCGCCGGCGACTTCGGTCATGAGTTCGCCCACGCCGGCGAGAAAGATTTTCGGAGGTCCGAAGTCGCCGAGATCGGAGGCAGCCGGCGTGAAGAAAGGAGTCATGAGGGTGTGCGTGTAGAACTCGCCGCGGAAGTCGAGCTTCGTGCCGTTCTGCCAGCAGTCCCAGATGGCCCGAATCGCCAGGACCATCTCGCGCATACGCGCCGCAGGCTTGCTCCAGGGCATCGAAAAACGTTTGGTGATGTGCGGCTGAATCTGACTCCCGAGGCCGAGAACGAATCGACCTTTCGAATACGACTGGAGGTCCCAGGCGGTGTTGGCGAGAGTCATGGGGCTTCGGGCGAAGGCGACGGCGATCGAGGTTCCGAGTTCGATCTTCGACGTGTGTTCGGCGGCAAGAAGCAACGGGAGGAAAGGGTCGTGGTTGGTTTCGGCTGTCCAGGCACCCGAGAAGCCAGCCTCTTCGGCTTCACGGGCCGACTGTGCGGCCTGGTGCAGATCGATACTGATGCCACCGTCGACTTTCATGGGACTCCTTCGAAGAGCAAGGGACGAACCCGAATGTTCTACTACGGCGAGTCCGGATTGCTGTCACGCAGAAACGCTTCGAGTTCGGCGGCCAACTCGTCGGCGGTCGGAATGTCCTTCTCGGAGATCGGCTCGGGCGTCGGGCCAGGCTCGAGGGGAAGGGCTTGCTGTTGAGAGGCGTCGAATGCCGCTTCGAGCTTCGTGACCATTTCGGCGTGCTCGCTGTTGCGAGACACGAGTCGATCGAGACGATCACGCTGGATGATCGATTCCTGCTCGAGAGCCCGTCGATCGAACTGGAGACCACACACTTCGGTCAGACCGTCGAGGAGAGCGACCGACGCCGCTGGGTAGCTCATCGAGGGGAGGTATTGGGGAACCTGGGCCCAAAGAGTGATCGCCGGAATGCCCGCATCGGAAAATGCGTGCTCGAGGACCGCACCCATTCCGGCCGGAACGTCGACCGACGTACGAAGGAAGCCGAAGCGTTGCACCAATTCCATCGACGGCGTCGTGCACGACAGTCGACTCGGCCGGGAGTGAGGGGTCGGGAACGGATAGGCGCCGAGTCCAACCATCATCGACACGCCGAGGCGACGCCCGAGTTCGACGGTGGCGGCCGAGAACCGATGCCACGCCGAGTCGGGCTCACTCCCGGTGAGGAGAAGGATGTCGCGGCCGTTGGCATCGTGTCCCGAGAAGATCTCGATCGACGGCCATTCGAGATGCGTGTTTCGACCGTCGCGGATCTCCATGGTCGGACGGCGGGCTCGAAAGTCGATGAACACGTCGGAGTTGTACGACGCCACCGGAAACGGGTCCATCTGACTTTCGATGGCCGACGTGGCCTCAGCGGCCGATTCGGCAGCGTCGATCCAGCCCTTCAAGGCCACGACGAGCACGGGGGAGACGAGCTCGGGAAGGTTGCCGTGCACCTGCAGGTCGGGGAGGTCGGTCACGACAACGCCTCGAGCCGAGCTTCGGCGGTGTTCGCGGCATCGATCACTTGCTGATTGAACGGGGCCAATTCGGCAGGATCACGTTGTCCGAGAGCTCCCCCCAAGTAGCGCGCGTACACACCTTCGAGAATGCACGCGAGCTTCCAGTAGGCGAAGGCGACATAGAAGTCGAGTTGCGACGTGTCGCGTCCGCTTACCTCGGCGTAACGCTCAGCCAAGTCGGCGCGATCGAGGAAACCCGGTGCCGTGCAGGCTTGGCCGGTCCAAGCCGACGCGGCGTCTCCGGGACCCGTCCAATAGACCATCAGAAGGCCGAGGTCGGCCATGGGGTCACCAAGGGTGCAGATTTCCCAGTCGAGGACCGCGATCACGTCACCGGACGGATCGACCATGCAGTTGTCGAGTCGATAGTCGCCGTGAACCAGAGTGGCCGGACCCTGTTCGGGAATGCGTTCGAGGAGTGCGTCATGAACTCGATCGACGGCCGGAAGGTCGCGTGTCTTTTGGGTGTTCCATTGTCCGTACCAACGCTTCAGCTGGCGAGCGATGTAGCCCTCATGTCGTCCGAGGTCGGCGAGACCGACGGAAGATGGATCGACGGCGTGGATCGCGGCCATGGTGTCGACGATCGATTCGGACGCCCGTCGACGTGCAACGGGGCTGAGGTCTCGTTCGGCCATTTCACGATCGCGGATCACGAGGCCATCGACGAACTTCATGACGTAGAAAGGCGCACCATTGACCGAATTGTCGTCGCAGAATCCGAGGGCGGGGGCCACGGGAACGGGCGTGGTTTGCAGCGCTGCGATGATCTTGTGCTCGCGACCCATGTCGTGAGCACTGGCGAGAACGTGTCCGAGCGGAGGTCGACGAACCACGAATCGCTCACCATCGGCTCCGGTCACACGGAAGGTGAGATTGGAGTGTCCTCCGGCGATCACGTCGAAGTGGAAAGGGCCACGCGCACCGGCCACATTGTCCTCGAGCCACCGGGTCATGCGGGGGAGGTCGATCCCGGGAACGTCGTTCGTCGAGCCACTCACGCCCCGTACGGTAGCCCCGGACACGGCAAGTGGAACACGGAGGTCCGAATCGGTCTCGGGCGACAAGGCAGGTATCGTCATTTGCATGTCGATCGACGTCACCGATGCCACGTTCGAGACGGAAATCATCGAGCGATCGCAGAAAACTCCCGTAGTCGTCGATTTGTGGGCCCCGTGGTGCGGGCCGTGCAAGACACTCGGTCCGATTCTCGAAAAAGTGATCGACGCAACCGGCGGCAAGGTGATGCTGGCCAAAGTGAACGTCGACGAGAACCCTGGTCTCGCTCAAGCATTTCGCGTTCAAGGTATTCCAGCGGTGTTCGCAATTCGCGACGGTCAAGTCGTGGACGCGTTTCAAGGAGCGTTGCCCGAGCACGAAGTCGCTCGATTCGTCGAGTCACTACTTCCCACCGCCGATGACGAACTTCTGTCGTCGTTGGTTGCGGCTGGCGACGAGGTCAGCCTCGACAAGGCTCTCGAGATCGACCCTGGGAACGAAGGGGCGATCGTCGCGTTGGCCGACATCTACACCGGGCGTGGAGAAGGCGAGCGGGCCCTCTCGTTGTTGGCTCGTGTGCCCGAGACCGACGATGTTCGTCGCGCCTCCGCCGCGGCACGGTTGTCGATGCGACCGGCCGACGACTTCGACGAACAGTTGAACGAGTTGCTCGAACACGTCAAGGTCGATGACGAGGCGCGTCAGCGGTTCGTCGACATCCTCGAGCTCATGGGCCCCGACGATCCTCGAACGGCGGCCTGGCGCAAGAAGTTGACCGCGCGCCTCTACTGATTTCGGTTCGAAGGAGTACGACGTTGTCAACGGCCCTGCGTCGCCCGGTCGACCGCCTCAGCGAGCCGTTCGACGTGGTGGTGATCGGTGGCGGCATCACCGGGGTGTGCGTGGCGCGTGAGGCGGCGTCTCGTGGATTGCGAGTGGCCTTGATCGAGCGCTCCGACTTCGGTTCGGGCACGAGCAGCGCGACCACGAAGTTCATCCACGGAGGAATTCGCTATCTCGAGCAGTACGACGTGGCGGTCGTACGCGAGAGTTTGCGCGAGCGGCGGATATTGGCCCTTGGTGCCCCACACCTCGTCGAGCAGACGCAGTTCATCATGCCGGCCTGGCGTTGGAGCAAGCCGGCCACACCGCTCATCGGGGCCGGTGTGGCGTTGTATCACACGCTCTCGTTCGATCGGAATCGCAGTGCGCCGCCCTCTTTACGAATCCCGACTCCGCGTTGGTTGAGTCGTAACGACTTGTTGGGGCGTGTGCCGTGGCTCGATCCGGAATTCCTTCAAGGGGGTTTCGCCTATCACGACACGTTGAACGTCCACCCCGAACGCCTTCTTCTCGCCTACGCACGGTCGGCAGCCGGTGCTGGCGCCGTTCTCGTCAACCATTGTGAAGTCACCGGATTCGACACCGAGATCGACGGGGACGTGGTGATCGTGAAGGGAGTCGACGTCGTCGATCGTCTCGACGGACGGCCCCATCGACTACGTGCATCGGTGGTTGTGAACGCAGCCGGACCCTGGATCGAAGCTGTTCTTGGTCCGATCGGTCGTCGATTGGGCGTGGGAGTCGATCGCTCCAAGGGCGTGCACGTGCTGACGAGGCCGCTCGGAGGAGGCGAGGTGAAAGACGCAGTCTTCGCCCGGGCCCGCTCCGGCCGCCATGTGATCGTTTCTCCGTGGATGGGCAAGTCGTTCATCGGGCCGACCGACTCTCCGATGCAGACAGACGATCCTGTCACCTGCGACCCCGAAGACGTCGAACAGATTCTCGAGACCGTGAACTCGACCATGTCGCCTGCGGAACGAGCGCTGACTTTCGACGACGTCGAGCTCACGACCGTTGGCGTCCGTCCGCTCATCAAGGTGGACGACGCGACTGACGCAGTTCGATCAGCCGACACATACTCGGCCAGTCGTCGCCACGAGCTCTATCACCATCTCGAACGCGGTGTCGCCAATCTGTGGACGATCGCCGGCGGCAAGTGGACCACTGCCCGAGCCACGGCCGAAGACATGGTCGACGAATTGTTCGTACACGAACTGTCGCACGTGAAGGAAAGATCTTTCGGTTCGCGCACTGCTCCGGCTCACGGAACCTTCGCCTGGGCCGAGGACGCCGAACCGTTCCTGGTGGAGGCGTGTAACGAACTGATCGCGGCCGGCGTCGCCGAGAAAGCGGCCGAGATCGTGGTTCGGGCTCACGGAACCGACTATCGACGGATCCTCGATCTCGTCACCATCGATCAGCGGCTCGCGGCGCCGCTCGACGGAACCGACGAGATCGCCGCTCAAGTGATCGTCGCCGTCGTCGACGAAGGAGCGCGCACACTGGCCGACGTGATCGACCGACGATTGATCGCCGGTACCACAGGGCGCGTCGAGGAGCGGACGCTTCGTGCGGTGGCACGGGTAGCCGCTCCCGTCCTCGGGTGGTCCGACGAGGCGATCGACGCGGAAGTCGATCGAGAACGTCGTCGCCGAGAGGTGATCGACGCTCATTGGCGCACTCGCCGCCCGTGAACGGAAGTCGCGCCACAGGTGCGGGAGGCAGAGATGGACGACTGGCGTCCGCAGGCTCCGATCGAGGACGAATCTCCGTGGTTTCGTCTGATGTCGTGGATGAAGTTCGTGGGCCCGGCCAAGATCGCTGGTTCGGTGGGTGGAGCAGTCGTGGCCGCGGTCATCGGATGGGTACTTCTTCGACCGAGTGATCCGGGGGCCGATGCAACACTTGGAACGTTGGCACCGTCGACGTCGGCCGATTTCCGAGCTGGCGAGGTGGAGTCTGGCGAGATCGCTGCGGACGCCAAGCTCGTCGTGCACGTCGCCGGGTCGGTCGTCGCCCCAGGCGTGTACGAGCTCGTGTCGGGTTCGAGAGTGGTCGATGCCTTGTCGGCCGCCGGAGGACCCTTGGCCCGTGCGGCGACCGATGCCGTCAATCTGGCGTCACGACTCGATGACGGCCAGAAGGTGTATCTGCCGGCGATCGGAGAAGTAGTTGTCGAATCATCGCTGAGCGCCGACGACACACCTTCACCAATCGTCGATCTGAACGCGGCGACCGCTGAACAACTCGATCGCCTGCCGGGTGTCGGACCGTCGACAGCCGCGGCCATCATCTCGCGTCGCGAGGAAATCGGACGATTTGCTGCCGAGGAGGATCTGCTCTCTGTTCCTGGAATCGGTCCAGCCAAGATCGCAGCCTGGCGCGGGTTGATCACCTTTTGATCTGCAGGTGATCAGAGATTCACCGACAGGAGCGTTCCGGCGACCGCGATTCCGACGAGGGCTCCGGCCCAGATGCCGACGGCGAGGCGCAACCACTCGCGTCGCCACTCCCGCCAACTGGTGGCCGGACGGCGCGAGGAGCGACGGGCAGCCACGGCACCGATGACGAACCAGAGGGCCGCGCTGGTGATCAGCGCAACGAACCAACGAGTTGCGCCACCCATCACGGGAATGCCGGTCATCGGAAGAGTGGGCACGGCCACGATGGCCAGGACGAAGCCGGGCACGCCCCGCCAGGCCGAATCGGAGCCGACGAGCAGGATCGCTGCCACCAGCGCGACGGCCGCAGCCGAAGCGATCGACACCACAGGTCCGCGCCGTCGCACGATGTGGCGGTGGTACCGAGGGCCGTCGGGTACGACGATCCGGCGAGCGATGGTGGGTGCAGCCACGGGGAAACACCGTACGGCTCGTCGGAGTCCGAAGCCAGCATGCTGTCGCCACTTTTCGTCACGGCCATCCTTGTCGTGCTGTCGGTGTGGTGGTCCGACGTTCTGGTGCACCCGGTTCGTGGTGTGGACGTTCGATTGCTCTCGTTCTCGAGCATCACCGCTTTCGTCCTGGCAGTCGTGGCGGCGGCGAGGAGACGTCGAGTTCTTCCTTTCGTCGTTCTGGTTCTCGTCGTTGTGGGATGTGGCCGTGGCGTGACGGAATGGTCGGTTCAGTCCCGACCCATCGTCGGTCGCGTGAACGGGTTGGTCCGGGTGGTCGACGATCCGGAATTTCGTGGGCGAGGAGTTCGCGTGGTGGTGGACGATGGTCGCGATCGTCTCGAGGCGTACGCCTTCGGGTCGGTGGGTCGTCGTTTGTCACGAGTGGCGGCGGGGGAGCTGGTCGAGGTGGTCGGAACCCGACGTTCGATCGAGACGTCGTCGTCTCGGCGTCGCCTTCTTCGGCACGTGACCGGTCGACTCGACATCGAGCGAGTCGACGTACGTCCGCTCGGAGTGGAGCGCTCAGGTGGAGGACTCGATCGCGCCGCCAACCGTGTACGCGATGCCTTGGAGAACGGAGCGAGAGTTCTGCCGTCTGACGACCGAGCCTTGTTGCTCGGATTTCTCGTGGGTGATGACCGTTTCCAATCATGGGACACGATCTCCGCTTTTCGAGAGAGCGGTCTGGCCCACCTGACTGCTGTGTCGGGACAGAACGTGGCTTTCGTGCTCGCCATCGTGTCTCCTTTGGTGTCACGAATGTCTCGAGGAGCACGTGTCGTCGTGACGGTGGTGGTCCTGGCCTGGTTCGCTGTGTTGACCCGTGCCGAACCCTCGGTCGTTCGAGCGGTGTTCATGGCTGGGGCGGCGTCGATCGGGACACTTCTCGAGTGGCGGCGACGAGGGCTCGACGTCTTGTGCCTCGCCATAGCTCTTGGAGTGATCGTCGATCCGTTTCTCGTGTGGAGCATCGGATGGTGGCTGTCGATCGGTGGTTGCGTGGGCCTGGCGGTGATCGCGCCGCATGTCGAGCGACGGCTTGGGGGAGGGCGACTGGCCACGATCGTCTCACCGACCATCGGTGCCCAGTTGGGAGTGCTCCCCGTGTCGGCTCTCGTGTTCGGCTGGCCGAGTGCCTGGTCGGTTCCCTGCAACGTTCTGGCTGGGCCGATCGCCGGACTCACGATGCTCGTCGGACTTCCAGCGACTCTCGCCGCCTCCTTCCTGTCCGACTTACCGGCTTCCCTCGTCATGGCACCGATCGTCACGGCGGTTCGCTGGGTCGATCTGGTCGCCCGTGTCGGCTCACGACTCGATGTTCCCTCGTGGATGGATGCAACGGTCGCCATCGTCGTTCCGATGTGGCTCATCGTCTCCAGTCGGCACCGGACCGCCCCGACGCCCACCGGTGTGGCAACCTCTCCGTATGAGCGTTCACCTCGTCCACGGAGCCGATGACGCGCTCGTGGCCGACAAGGTTGCCGAGATAGTTCGCGAGTTGGTGGGCGATCAAGATCGCGCTCTGGTCCTCGAAGAGTTCGAGGGTGACTTCGTGATGGCGGGCGCGACCGAAGCGGCCAGCACGCCGCCGTTCTTCACCGAACGTCGAGTGGTCGTCATCGATCGCGGTGGATCGATGGCCGCCGACGACGTCGGCGTACTCGTCGACTACCTCGGTGATCCGCCCGACTTCACCGATTTGGTGATCGTGTGGGGTTCGGGTCGGGTGCCGGACGCGTTGAAGAAGGCGGTCACCGGAAATGGTGGTCGAGTGATCGATCCGTCGCCACCTACGCGTGCCGCTGATCGACGTGAGTGGTGGAGCGAGCAGATCCGAGTCAGAGAGCTCGACATCGAGCCGGCGGCGCAAGCGATGCTCATCGAGTGGCTCGGTGAGGATGCCTCTCGGCTGGACGGTCTGGTCCGGACTTTGAAGGCCACGTACGGAACGAAACGGGTCTCGGTCGACATGCTCCGTCCCTACCTCGGCGAACGGGGTGACGTCCTGCCGTGGGATCTCACCGACGCGATCGACGGTGGTCGAGCAGCCGACGCCCTGCGAGCGGCCCGGCGGATGATGAAGGCGGGGGATCGGCATCCGTTGCAGATCCTTGCCCAGTTGCACAACCACTACGGCCGTCTGGCGAAGCTGGACGGTGAGGATCTCTCGACCAAGGAGTCGATCGAGGCGGCGGTTGGAGTGAAGGGGTATCCGGCGCAAAAGGCGTTCAACACGTACCGCGCGATCGGTCACGACGGAGTCAGGCGTGCGTTCGAACTTCTCTCGACAGCCGATGCCGATCTGCGCGGCGGGACTGGCCTCGATGAGGACGTCGTGATGGACGTTTTGATTGCGCGCTTGGCGCGTCTGTCGCCGACGGTCAGCCGGCGGAATTGATCTTCTTCATCAAGCGGCTCTTGCGACGGGCGGCAGTGTTCTTGTGCAAGATGCCCTTGGCCGCGGCCATGTCGATGCGCTTGACGGCAAGACGCACGTCTTCGGCGTTCTCGGGTGTTCCGATGCTGGCTCGAGCCGACTTCATGCGCGTCTTCAACTCGCTCTTGACGGCCTTGTTGCGTTCGGCCGACTTGGCGTTGGTGCGATTGCGCTTCTTTTGACTCTTGATGTTGGCCACGGAAACCTCATTGCGTCGATAACGGCTGGTGAAGGGTACCAGCGCCCAGGTGCGACCCCAACTGGGTTCACGGGGTTCGAGCGTCGAGGTTTCGATCCAACACCCCAGGTCAGGGCGGCCAGATAGGCTCGACGAGGGCATCGTTCGACGAGGCCCGCCACTCCCCATGGACCTCTCTCGTATTCGCAACTTCTCGATCATCGCCCACATCGACCACGGCAAGTCGACCCTCTCCGACCGCATTCTTGAAATCACCGGAGCCGTCGACAAACGTGAGATGCGCGAGCAATACCTCGACTCCATGGATCTGGAGCGCGAGCGAGGAATCACCATCAAGGCCCAGAACGTGCGGGTCGATTGGAAAGGACACACGCTCCATCTGATCGACACCCCTGGTCATGTCGACTTCGGATACGAGGTGAGCCGTTCGCTCGCCGCCTGCGAGGGAGTCGTTCTCGTGGTGGACGCTGCGCAAGGTATCGAAGCGCAGACCTTGGCCAACTGCTATCTCGCCCTCGAAAACGACCTCGAGATCGTGGCCGCCCTCAACAAGATCGATCTTCCAGCCGCCGATCCCGATCGCTATGCCATGGAGATCGAGACCGTGCTCGGCATTCCGGCCGGCGACATCTTGCGCATCTCGGCCAAGACCGGTCAGGGGGTCGACTCGTTGCTCGATGCGGTGTGCGAGCGGATACCGCCGCCGGTCGGCGACGCAGACGCTCCCTTGCAGGCACTCATCTTCGACAGCCAGTACGACCAGTACCGCGGCGTGGTGTCGTCCATCCGCGTCATGAATGGTCGCTTGGCGAGTGGGTCACGGCTGTCGTTCATGCAGGCGAAGGCCCAACACGAAGTGATCGAGATCGGGGTGCGACGCCCGGTCACTACGCCGATCGCCGAACTCGGTCCGGGTGAAGTCGGTTACCTGATCGCCGGCATCAAGGACGTCGCCGAGGCGCGTTCTGGTGAGACGGTCACCATGTCGGCCCGTCCAGCTGCCGAGCCTCTCCCTGGTTATCGCGATCCGAAGCCCATGGTTTTCTGCGGTCTCTA
>Ga0181590_10001297_pt1 | contig 21273 bp, 30 predicted proteins | sample 071ome_34_FD_132446 | JGI IMG/M metagenome (GOLD analysis project Ga0181590, IMG submission 132446) | Coastal salt marsh microbial communities from the Groves Creek Marsh, Skidaway Island, Georgia - 071411BT metaG (megahit assembly) | ecosystem: Environmental > Aquatic > Marine > Intertidal...
CATATCTTATCTCCTATTCAAATATCGGCTTGCCACTCTTGAAATCATCTCTTGTGGAATTCCTTGAGGCTCAATAGGATGTTGGCTATCTTTCACATGATGCCCTTCAACAATCGCTTGAGGGAAAAGAGATTCAAGAAAAGGAACATATTGGCTGAGATGGTTGTCCTCAAAAATATGAACCTCTGTTGGATTGGATGCTTTTTTCTCAATGTCCAAAAAAACTTTTTTCTTGTACGAGGCGGCATCTACTCCGGGATTGAAATAGACACCATCAAAGGACAATCCTTTTGATTTGAGCATTTGCAAGATTCTTTTCTTGGTGGAAGAAACCCTTGCTGTCACAAGAAAGACCAACGAGTCGGAGTCCGAAAGGGCTTTCTTTGCTTCTTTGGTCACCCAAGAAATCCAATGCTTATTTGTGGGTTTCTCAGGAATGACAGGGGGTGACAATGAGATAGGATCACTGTGCCAAGAGAAAGGTCTTGTGTCTTTCCACCAGCTCGGAGTTATCTCAGGAGTTCTCATCAATGTTCCATCGAAATCAAAAATATATATTTTCATTTAGAGCCCCTAGTTGAACAACGCATATCGAATTGTTCCTGTGTATGTTGTTGAACTTTTCACAACAAAAGATGTCGTTGTCTTTGACACCACTCGGAACATAACGAAATCGGTTGAATCCAAAAGAATTTGATATTCGGTATTTGCCATCGCCTCAGGGAGATCTACGGTCACCGATGTTTCTGCCGCAAACTCTATCTCGCCATTGATTCGAGAATTAATAGAGAGTAAATCACGAACCACAACCATCGCATCTGAAATATCCGAAATGACCTCTTGAGGGAGGGCTGACATTGAATCCACAACCAAACCTGCGGGATTCTGAATGTTTCGGACACTAAGATTGCCACTTGTGTCTGCACTTATCGTAAAGTAATAAGTGTCATTTGAAGATGTGACTGACTTGTAGATGAACTCTGATCTTATTCTTTGTGATGCCATTTACCACACTCCTGATGTTTCAAAGCCACGATCTGAGAGCCACTTGTCGAGGGCAATCATTCCCTCTTTGTTTTCCGACCAAATCTCAAAACAATCAAATCGTTCTGAAACCCCCAAATCCGTTATTGGAGGTACTCCCGATAGGAACACTCTCCCATCTCGAAAACTACGGAGCAAAGAGGGTACGCGATTCACATCTTTCGCACCATAATAGACAATCAATCTATGTTCAGCTCGGATGTGCTTCATTACCCAACGATATGCCAATCGTTTCGTCATTATGATTTTGTTTTCTTCGTTCGACAAAAGAAACCCCCATTGTTCTATGAACTTATATAGACAAACTAATGAATGATATAGCAGTCTTGAGGCGTCGATGGTCGTTGTACCTCTCGTAAAATGTTTAAGTTGTCGGATAGAATCTCAAACATTTTCAAGATTTCTTCTAACTCAGGATAGGATCGAAGTGCCTTTATTGATCTCAGAAACCGATGTCGAATCAAACCTTGTGACACATTCAACTCTTTGGCGACCTCACTCTGACAAGTTGTTTCGTGCATAAGAACCATTATCTCAACATCAATTGGATCTTTGAACTTACCTTGCAAGATTTCTCTCAAGTCATCCGAAGAAATATCAGGGAGTGCCAAAAGATATTTCAATCGGTCGGCGGCTCTTTGGAGTCTGTAACATACGGTCGGTTGAGTCACACAAAAGAGTGCCGCGATATCTGTTTGTCGCATCCTCTTAAAAAAATACAGCTCAATGAAATCTGCCTCTCTTGGAGGCAACTTATCAAGGCTGTCCTTTATTCGATCTACTTTCTCTAAGGTTTCCTCATCCATTTCTTCCGAAATGGAAATACCCAACTCAGAAAAGCCATCTTCATTTGAGAACCGACTCTCTAACTCGTGAGAATCAATTAGTTTATGTCCTGACCACCACATCATTCCTCCAATTCTTGAGAATCTATGGGATCAACACATAAGCCATTCACTCGAACAATAGCGTGGATAGATCGCATAGAAAGACTAATAATTATGTCGTCCCCATCTCGGTCAAGAACTGTTCCCTCTAAAAAAGAAAAAAGTCCTGTGCGAACACGAACCTCCATACCCTCAATCAAGTCTTGGCTTACCTCTCTACGAATCGAATTACGAATACCCTCAATGGCATCATCACCCACACAGGCTAATGTTCGCATCCCTTTTGTTTTCCCTGTCACAGATATAACAGAACGAACAAAGGGAGTATCTTCTAATCGAAAATAATAGTGTTCATTTAAGCCTGCACCCACAAAGGCGTACCCTTGCATACCGTCAATGCGAACCAACTTGTCGCCTCTTGTGTATGTTTGAATGGGGATAAAGATAGGAAAAGATGATTCAACTAGGAGCTCGCTACGCAATATCTTTTCTAGGATGCCCTCTCGCGCCCTAGATTCTCCTACGGGTGAAAGTTCCAAAACCACCCAAGTTTGTTGATCTCTTTTGTCCATATTCTTGTTCCAACTCCTGATAACGAGCATGAACAAAAGCAATAAAAACCTCAGATGATAATCCGTTACTAGGAATTACGCTTGGCGTTTCTTCCGTAGGTTTTTTAATTGCCCTTGCTTCTCGATAAACCCCATTTATTGTTGCGGGTTGTTGTTGGTACATTACCGAACTTTCTTTTTTGTGTTCCGATTTTTTTTGATTTGCTGCTATGTTTTGGATCGGAGAGGTGACTATGGTTTGTGCTTGTGTTTGTATGGGGGCTTGTCCAAAATGATAATTAGACAAGTCACATAATAACATATTATGTGAAGGGTTATGGGGATGGGACAATAAAGATTGAACCAATGCAATCAATTGTTGCCCTTGCTTGGAGATAACATCAATTTTATCTTTTTCCAAATAAACAGGGATTCGAGCAACCCCTATGGACTGACGATAAGATAAAAGTGCCAATTTGGAAAGCATTTCATAGCAAGAAGCGGGAGAGGCGATCACTCGCAAAGCATCAAAATTCTCCATAACTTTCGCAAAGTCGGATCGTAGGTTCTCAAGGATCGACAGACAACGAATTTGAACATCAAGTCGGAGATACTCTTTGACCGCTGGCATATCCACTTTACCCAAAGACGAAATACCCTGTAAGGATTTGAGAGAATCACGAACATGACAAGAACAATACTCTGAGATGGCTACGAGAGCGTCATAGTCATACTCAATATTCTCTTGTTCGCACACATAGACAAGTCGGTCAGCGATGTCTTGTGGAGTAGGAACACGAATAACAAAGGCAGGAGCACATCTTGAAAAGATGGTCTTACGCATTTTCTCAGGTTCGGTGGTACAGAAAATACACACAAGTCGTTTGTTCTGAGAGCCAACCTCTGTGTCCTCCATTGGTTTCAACAAACCATCGAGGGCTTGTCTTGATAACTCGTGTGCCTCGTCAAAGAGATAGATTCTTCTTCTTCCCGTTACGGTCGCATACTCAAGTTGTTCAACGATTTCTTTGATGTCACTCTTTCCTGAGTTTGTCGCCGCATCAATCTCAATGAAACACTCCGAGCTCCCATTCTCTAGGATAGACAAACAAGAAGAACATTGATCGCAAGGATTCCCCTCAGAGGGGTTTTCACAGAGCAAGGCTCGTGCAAGTATTCTCCCTAGTGTGGTCTTACCTGTACCATGTTGCCCACAGAAAACATACGATTGATGAAAGCCTGAACCCGTAGAAACAATCCTACGAAGAACCTCCACACTTGATTGTTGCCCTATGACAGCAGAATAATCGTTTGGTCTATATTTGGTATCGAAAGCCATATCTGTTTCTCCTTGTTTGCTGAATATACCGAAATAGGACTCGGTTTTGTTCGGTGAGCAAAAAAAAGGTGAGCAAGAATATCGCCCACCTTTACACCCTTTTGGATTTGAAAGGATTACCCTAGAATATTATCCTCTGTAATCTTCCCATCTTCTTCTTCAACCTTATCTTCTTCCTTTGGTCGCCAATCACCATGTCGTTCGTACTCGCCATAGTAATACCCAATGTCAGGTGGGGCGATAAAGTACTTGACCTCTCCGCTCTTTGGATCTTCTTCCACTTGAAAAGAACATAGGTGATGATCAAGGAGAGCTGTTCTCTCATCATCAGAGAGTAATGTCCATTCATCAGCGGCAAGTTCAATAATGAACTTGTAATCCACATCGGCAAGAATGTTCAGAATCGCAGGGGCTTTCTTGCTAGTTCCAAGAATGACCTTGCCTCCTTTTTTTGTTGCCTTTTCTCGAAAGAGGACAACAATCTCATCTACAACAAGAATGAGATCGGGGTGATGGTTAGCGACAAGGCTCTTGACCTTGTCTTGGATTTCTGTAGCGGCTTTCCAAATTTCTGTTGCCATAGTATTCTCCTATTTAGGATGGGGGGTTAAAAATTATTCTTCACTTTCATTTTCATCTATCCAATCTTCTTCAAAGTGGTCTCGTAAAACCTCTAGGCAAGATTGAGATAATGATTTTTTGGTCTTTTCTGCATATCTATCTATTTCTTCTCGGTGTTCTCTAACCCATGCGAGTGCTTGCATATAGGTCAAGTCGAACTCCTTTTGAACTTTTTTGGCTAAGTAGTCTTTCGACATATTATCTCCTTTGGTTTCCATACATACCCATTTCCCAAACAAAGCAGATCGAAACATCTACAAATAAGTCGAAAAGGATCGTTCGACCGCAGGATAGCCCCCTTGTTCCCATATCTCATTTGGGTCTTTCCCACCCTTGAATCGAACGGGAACACAATGGAGACCTCTCTTGCGTATCTTTTCAACAACCCCTTGTTGCCTACGACCATTCTCGTCAAAGTGACCATACATCGCCCTTTGACCTGTTTCGTCATTATCATAGACGACATAAACCGTTCCTTTCACAAATCGTTGTATAAAGTTGAGATGTTTCAAGGTGAGATTGGCTCGGAGAGAACCAAGAACCACACTATGAGGTAGGAGAGGTCGGAGTGTTGTCACATCAAAGATACCCTCTGCTATCCAAAGATCGTACCCATTCCACAACCGAACCATTTCTCTTGAGCCCAAACCCAACCAAATGGGATTCCACGAAGAATTGTCCGCGAGAACTCGTAAGATACTTTTCTTGCCATCAATGGATCGACATTCCATCCCAATGACTTGATTTCTAGGAGAACGGAGGGGTGTCACAAGATACCCCTCTAGGTTTTCTCCCATAGCACCATATCGCTTAGAGAAAGAGGGAGATGGACTAGGTGTTTCAGGACACCAAGAACGGAAACCGACATTCTCGATTTCTTCTCGAAAAACACCCCTTGATAAGAGATAATCTTCTAGTTCTTCTGTTAGATCATACATTGAATCTTCTAGCCATTGGTTCATCTCTCACTCCCGTACGATTGCAATCCCCCTACTTGGGTTTTGGATCACAGAAACAAATCCTGTTGCCAATACCCCAACGAAGCCTAAAAATGATCGATCCTTTGGGACAACGACCATATGTCCTTTTGGCATCCACTTGCATAGGGAATATGGAATATCAGAACCACTCAACATCTCCGAAATCTTTTCCTTATCTTGCGGATGCAATAAACACTCAATCTCACCCAGCTCATAAGAGGCAACATAGTCAAGGGCATTTTGAACACCCACCTTGTTCAAAGGTTGAACATTCCCCCAAGAACAATCCGAGCCAACCTCTGCGATCTCTTGGATAACCTCTTTGTAGAAATCTTGAACCTTTGTCTTTGGTCGAACGGCAGCTCGAACCACATTGGAGGGTGCCTCATTGATCCACAATAAGGACTTACTCGTAGATACCAAAAAAGGTGTCGCCTCATTGTTGGCTTGAAACTCACAAGCCAAGATACTTGGTTTCACCTTATCAAATCGAACTAATTTTAAGAGATGTGCCATCAAGTGTCCTCGTTTTCTTGGGAGGATTCCTCTATCTCCTCAGCTTCTTCTATTGAAAGGGTGTCAAGTACCCACATAAGAGTTGCAAGATCAGGATAGTGTTTGGAGATATGTTCCAACTCTTTTTGTTCTAAGAAATCGTTGAATACCTTTTTCAAAGCATCTTTTGTGTAGAGTGATTCAAAAGCATCACAGTTTTTCGCAAGGTCAGGGTTCAAACGGCAATCGCAAGCACCTCCCAACCATTCTTTCTTCTCAAAGCCCAAACCACATAAGAAAACATTCTCGTGTCCTCCCTGTGAGAAAGTAGTTGGGCGATTATAGACGCAGTTTGTAGATTTCTGTTCCAAATGATCCTCAAGAAACTTTTTCAAATATCGAAAACGAATCTGCTTGAAGCGTTGGAAAATTTTGCCCATACCTTTCATTTTTATGATCCCTTGTTGCCCCTGACAATCTCTTTGAATTTAGCCTCACCCTTTTTCTTTTCTATCAGATAGGCTTTGTCGCTGGCATCCACAAGGGCTTGGTTGTGTGTAACCAACAATATATCTATACCCAACCTTGAACAAAGAGTTGAAAGAAACTGCCCCATATTATGTACATAGGTGATGTCAAAGGCAGGCAAGGATTCATCCAAGAGCAAGAGAGGTCGCATCTCTCGTTTGAGTGTCACAAGGATTCTCAAAATGATTGATTGAACCGTTGTGACAGCCCCACCGAACCCATCGGAACTAGCCCCCTCTACCACAATGCCTCCACCATGATCTTGAATCGTCAAAAGTTCCACAGAAACCTTGCCACGATTCATTGTGGTGTTGGTCGTCACTCGAAGATTCTGATCGACAAAGACCGCTTTGAGTGCTTCCGACAAGAGTTCTTCTACGGCTTTCACCGAAGAAGCGACCTCTGCGTCTATCAATTGACGAAAGACCTCTCCAACGAGATCAAGTGTTTCAATCTCATTGGAAAGGTTTTGGATTGCTAGATCGGTAGATCGGATTTGAGATTCCAAACTCTCTTTCCGACCTACCAATTTCGCATAGTCTTGTTTGATTTGATCCAACATTAGAAAGTCTTGTTGGGTAATGGCACAACGACAGAATAAGATGGATTCCCTGCTACCTCATGTTCCACACAAGGAGAGTTATTGAGTGATTCAAGGATAGATATCTTGACTTTCGGTGTATCCAAGATACCCATAACCTTTGTGAAAATCTCCTTGTTCAAGTATTGTCCATTTGCCATAATGTCTTTGGAGTCATCGTAGGCATCTAGGCTTACCGCTAATTGATCGACACCACCAGCGATAGAAAGAGCCGACACAATGAGGTCGTCACCATCGAAAGACAACTTGATTGTTTGGTCGTCACTTGCCATAGAGGATTCCAACAATCCGATTGTCTGTTGGAGATCACGAATGGTAGATTCCCAATAACCAACGGTGCTACTCAATGTTTTCTTGTATTGTTCAGGAGAAAGGTTTCCAAGACCTGCGGTTGAACGCTTGCTTGGGAGTGTCAGACCAAAGACACTTTCGTTTGAACCCTTGAAGAACACAATTCTATCTGTTGCGAGAATCTCTATATCACCATCCAATTTAGAAAGGAAACCCAATAGAGGAGAGATGTCATTCGCGGTGAGATAAAATTTAGCCTTGTCCAACTTGTCGCAAAGAACTAGCGACATCGCCAAACCATTAGAGGCGAGAACAGCTCCTTGTGAGAAAGTCACATATCGGAAAGACAAGGATTTGGCATCGGGCTTTCCAACGAACAAACGAACATGAGATAGGATTGCGTGCAATTCCTCTGAGGAAATAATACATTGAGATGTCGCTTCTTCCAATGTTTCATCCCAATAAGGAAAGTTGTCTGTTTCAACACAAGCCCAACGAACATTCCCTCTTGCGGATTTTGCATTGACAACCTTGCCATCTGAATTGAGAACAAGTGCCACACCATCAGAAACATTCTTCAACCAAGATTTCACACGAGAGGCTTCCATAGAGAAAGTATTTGTTTCATCCTCCATGTGGCAAGTCGCAATTGCGGATGAACAATATCGGTGGTCTGTCGAAAGGATCTCTACCTTGTCGTCTGTATGCTTACGAATGAAATAATGAGTTGTCCAATTTTCACGACCAAGTGCGTGAGAGGTCAAGTTTAAGGCGGATTCCAAATCCGATTTGGCGATTGTTAGTTTCATTGTGATTTCTCCATATATTGAGTGAGTTTTGTTTGTAAAGTATTCAAGTCGCTCTCAAATTGCGACAAAAGATTTTCGTATTTTTCTTCAAGAAGATTGATGGTGTTCTCCAAATCGTCAGGCTCGATGTTTTTCGCTTGTATATCTTGAATGACCTGATCTCTGTCTTGGATCGCCACATCCAAACGACCTTTCAATCGTTGAATTTTTGTGTTCAAGGTGTCCCTTTTTTCAAGGGCATCTTTCAATCTGCTGTCCATAGGTTTTCTCCATAAATGAAATGTGCAATTACCTATACAGACATTGGACTATTTTTTGTTCGTTCTAGGCAAAGAAAATTCAAAAAAGGCTTCTCCGCCCGTATCCAGCTCCAACCCCAAAGACTTTTTCCTCTTTTTTGCGTTGGCTTTTCTCTGCTCTTGTCTTGCGTCACACATCTCTTGATACTCACAAAAAGTGCAATACTTTGGAGTGGGTGTTGGATCAAACTTTTTCGCTCGAATATCCTCCCACACTTGAATCGCTTTCTCTGAGAGGACTTGAATGTCTATCTCATTACAAGAAACATAATCAACACCTTGCTCAATGTCCTCGCCATCCTCCTTTGGTTTTCCAAAGGGATATCTGAAATAAATGAAACCAAGTTTGTCAGGAATCACTCCCTCACAAGCACGATAGAGCAACCCATACCATCTCAATTGATCGGGGCTGGTGTATTTCCCTTTGCTCTTAGAGTTCTTTCCATCATATATCCCCACCTCTTTGCCGCGCTTGATAACAAGGTCAGCTCGACCACCGATAGGATATCCATCTCCTAAGTCGGCTACCATATCAACCTCACTCCGAGCATATTCTCCCAAGAGTTTGTTGTGCTTCATCGTACTGAGATATCCGCGAATCCCATCAAGACACACCTCCAACATTTCCTCGTGGGTGGTCTTGTTCCAATCAATATATTTTCTTGAAATCTGATAACGGAGCTCTTTCTCTACAATCTCCTCCAACTTGCCTTTGAGTGCAGGAGGATCTCTCCAAAGTTCGAGGTTGTATAAATCCTCCATCCCTTTCGCTAGAGCGATACCCATAGCCGCGTGGTGCATACTGTCTTTCTTGGGGGAGGGGATCGGTTCTCCCATTCCATACCCCAAATCTATATCTACCCAGCCTCTCTGCCAAAGAAACCTCTGTGGGCAATTGGTGTATAGTTCAAAAGACGACCAATACATTACATTAAATTTTCTTGCCATTTGTTCCACCTATGTCTGTGGAACACACCATACCCAAGAAAACAAAAAAGGACACCGAGATGGCGTCCTTTGAAAATGTTCAAGTGAATGACTTACTTGAATTGGCTGTCTGTGGTTTCGACAGGCTTGCCGTCCCAACGGAACAACTTGCGACCACCGAACGGTGCTTTTACCATACCTTGACCATCAATTCGACCAACATAAGGCTTGCCAATGAAACCACTATCATCGGGAACAAGTACGCTGGTTTGACCGAATGTATCAACTTGCTTACCACGAGTTCTTCGTAAAGTGACAGTTGATTTGCCTTTGATTTCAAGAACCTTGTAAAAAGAACCATCTCCATCTTCAAAGTAGTCGCCCACTTGAATTGGTTTCGCTGCTTTTTTTCCAAACTTAGGTTCGTATCGAGAGTCCATATTGTTCATTGTCAAAGAAAACTCTTTGCCTGATCTTCTACCTGTTAGAACTTGAACAACATAATCATATTGAGTCTTATTTTGTTGTGCTCGCATCGCTTGGTTGATCTTGTGATCTACAATCTTGATTTCTTCGTCCCCTTTTTTTGAAACCATAATTGTGTCCTTTGGGTATAAACCATTCTTATCTTTTTTGTCCGCCACTTTTTCTGTGAGCAAAGGAAGGATATCCTTTCTCAACTCAGGATTTTGATGAGCTAAACGGATCAGTTTGTTTCTTAAATTAGACATTAGATTTTCTCCTATCGAGATTGTAAGTTTTTCATTCAAGGTTTGAGTATAAAGAAATTAGCGCTTTCGGATAGCAATCGTAAGGTGTCCATAAGCCTCATCGTCACCAATCCCCTTACCAAAATCTATTCTTACTTTTTCGTATGAAAAAGTAAGAGGTACTTTGTGCTTCTTTGCTAATTGATTCAAAGATTTTAAGAACCTTGTTCGCCCAACTACAAATTCATCTTCAATCTTTTGTTGAGAGCCATCGAGGTCATAATCAGGATCATTTGGGTCCATCCCATAATCATCGTAGTCTAAAAACAATTTCAAATAGGAACTACCCCCCCTTGAAGATGGATCGGCAAGTATATCTGATAGGGTTTGAATAAAACGATTTACATCGTCTTCTGCGTCATATTGGAAATATAAATCTTCTCTTGAAGGGGAATTAATCATCTTCCGCACCGCGTCAGGAAAATCACCCAAAGAACCTTTAACAATCAAGGGCAACAAGTCTTTTCTCAGTTCAGGCTTTTGATGAGCCAAACGGATCAGTTTGTTTCTTAAATTAGACATAGTATTTTTCTCCATAAAAAGTTGTATCTTTTAGATTTTTAGGGTATTTTTTTGAATATTAGACTCTGTCCAAGCGTTCTTTTTTGCTATCTCGAAAGCATCTCCATAGTGAGTTTTGAATTTTGGAATTCCAAGTTTCCCACCAAGAATACTATCAAGGTATTTCATAATCAAAAGGGCTTTCTTTTTGTATTCAGAAAAAACTTCTTGCTCCCCTAAAGTATTATCAAGCCTATTGTTCTGATAAATATTAATAGCGTGTCGTCTGCCATATTGAGAAACAGTGCTGTCTACTCGCACAGCAGGAGGGGACCAATTGTATTTGCCTGAAACAAGTTTTGCAATTGCTTTTCTTACCTTATCAAGGTCTTTGTCAGAAAGATCGACACCATCAATTTTCATAATGAAAGCAAACCAATTATGAAAATCATCCCCAAGACGAGAATCGCCCATCTCCATAACAAAGTCTGCGGTACTCTCAGAGAAAAATCCCGCCTCTTTTTTCTCCATGATCAAAGGCAAGAGGTCTTTTCGCAACTCAGGTTTCTGATGTGCCAAACGAATCAGCTTGTTTCTTAAATTAGACATAGTATTTTTCTCCTATAAAATTAGTAAAGACGATGTTCGTAGTACATAGTAAACTCGTCCCCTTTACTAATTTCTACGAAAAAGACGAGTGGGGAGTCCTCTGCTATGTCATAAGCAATATCTTCTAGTTCCACAACCATTCTTTCTTGTTCTTCGTAGGACAACGCCTCATTCAGGTATATTGTACGAAAAGGTTTATTGGGAATAAGGTCAAGCCCACTTCTTTCTGAAAACAACTCAACCATATCTACCCAACCTTTCTCATAGAAAGCCTTGATCTGACCCGATGCTTGAGCAAAACCCATTACTCTTTCAAACTTTGGGCTGCTAATGCCCGCACGCCAAGCATCCTCAAAATCGCTCTCATCAAGGTCAAACTCAGAACCCTCTAATAGGTCTAAATTCGCAAGTACCTTGTATTTTTCATCTTTTTCCCATTGATTACTCGTTGGTAGTGCGTTCAAGCGATAGGTCAAACGGTATTCAATGTCAGACATACCAAGAGCTTCCCCAAGAGCCATGAGTTGATATAAGTCTTCTTTTGAGGTGGGGTTCTTAACGAACTCCTCTATAAGGTGATTCAATTTAGCAAGCGTCCTATTTTTCGCATCAAAACTAATCCACACAGAAAAGACTTGTCCAAACTTTTTCGGCTTGTTTAAGGAAACACTTGTTTTCCATTTCAAGATTTCCCAATCCCCATAGTTTGCGTTGAAGATTTTCTTGCACAAGTTTTCGTAGTGAGATTTGAGTTCCTTTTCTGAGGCACTCTGACCGATTGAGAGCAAGCCTTCAATAGTAATGCTCCCTTGATCGTTGTTGAAAGAAGCGGCATCAATTTCTGCATCGTATGTTTTGTCTTTTTCGATTTCTTTTGAAAAGACTTTTTCTAGGGTTTTAATTTGCATTGTAACCTCGTATTTGAAAGGACTGTTTCATCATACTAAAAAATATAGAGAAACTATTGATCTACTTTTTCTATGTAGGCGATTGCCTTCTCTTTGATCGCATTTGGTATCTCCAATGCCTTAATGCTATCTCGGAGATCAAGCCCTTGTGTTGATTGAAGCCGCTCTTGAATTGTCGTGACGAGCTGCGACATTGTGTCCTCTCGAACTTGCTCTTGCATACGCTTCTCAATGTCAAAGACTTCCTCTGCATCTTCAATCTCAAGAGGTATCTCAATGAGATGTATGCCCTCCTTGTCGAACTCCATCAATGCCACACAAGGTACTCGGTCTAGGTTGTCCTGTGTCAAACTGCCCCTTGAAAGAGATCCTATATTGACCACCCATTGTTGTCTTGTGTGAGAGATGTTCGTAATGCCTTGATTCTTGTGCCAATGTCCAAAGCACCACACATCAGGATCAAGGTCTGTCAAGTCGGCGTACTTGACGATATCTTCCCCCTCAAACATAGAACCCCCTTTCTCACTTGCGAGAACATGGGCGACACAGATGAGCCAATCCTCATCCCCTTTCTTTATGTTCTTGAATCTCTCCATATCGTACTCAACCCCATGATAGGGAATCCCAACCACTCGGACTTTCACACCATTTTCTTCAAAGGTGACCTCGTGTTGATCGTAGAGCCTTTCAAAACAACCACTTGAAAAGAGAACACCGAGAGGCTGCTGATGTAGGAACGAATAGTCGCCATACACACAATCGTGATTGCCAACACAAGCATAGACAGGACAAGGGTACTCCTTGTGTATGTCGATTGTTTCTCGGACGAGTTCGTGCGAGTTTCTGCTCGGTGATTTGATGTCAAAGAAATCACCACCATCAAGAACAGCAACGGCATTGTGTTTCTCTGCGAGTTTTCCCACTTGTCGAATCTTATTGAAAATCGTTTCTTTCCAATTGTCTTTACGAGATGTGGGTGTCTTATCAGACAAGTGTATGTCCGTTCGCCAAATAAATTTCATTGTATCTCTCCTTGTTGTGAAAGAATACCGAACTTGGACACCCTTACGATCATTTCAAATAGGACAAGATTTCACAGATCACATCTACGGTGAATCCATTCCCCAATGCTTTTTGAGCTGCACCAATAGAAACCACTTTTGTGTAGTTGTCAGGTACCGTTTGCATACGCTCAGATTCCACTCTCGTTAGTTTGCGAATGGTTTTGTCGGAGGTCAAATACAAACTCGTCTTACCACCGACACCACCCCCGTAAGCCGTAAGAGCTGTACCTTTCCCCTCTATCGAATAGACACGATATCCTTGTCGAAAGTGCTTCAGGCTAAGAGATTCTCCCTCTACGGGGTCTTGCCACAATGTGCCATTTCTTGTCTTGAACCCACCCAAGAACAACATATTGCCCTTTGTCATTGTGGGATTTTCTATTGGGATATATTCCAGCGTGGTGTCCTCATAAAGATTAGACATATCCACATTTGGTTCAAGGATGTCTTTCACCCAAATCTCTTTGGGAGTGATTTCCTTGATGGGAAGATTCGTCCAATAGAGTCGAGGACGACTTTGTGCGGAAACGACAGAAGAATTAATGAGTACGGGTTCAGTTTTTAGGAGATACGAGATAACATTCTGCATCCATTTCTCCATTCGCACATTTTCCAACAAGAAATACTTGGGGTTGGTTTCCTCCAACAACCGAAGAAACTCAAAGAACAACTTGGATCGGTCGTCCTCAAAGTTCAGTCGCCTGCCCGACATAGAGAATCCTTGACAAGGAGAACCCGCAACCAAGAGATCTATCTGTGGTAGGTCAGCCCCCACAACCTTTGTCACATCACCCAATTGGATTGTGTTTGGATAGTTGTCTTGTGTGACCTTGATAGAGGCTTCTTCTATCTCGGACGCATAATATTTCTCGTATGGGATTCCCAAACGATTGAGTGCTATCTGTGTGCAAGAAATCCCATCAAAGAGTGACAAGACATTCTTGATGGGGGCTTTCTTTCTGTTTTGTGCGATAGTGAGAATCATTTGTCCAACGACACCTTTTCTTTGTTCAAGTGGAGAATCACATTTACACCGACCGAAACAAGCATCGCAAAGAACATACAAGAACCAACCATTATGGGCATTGAACCATTGGACATCTCAGAGATAAAGATCCCAATCCCCGCCATAAGTGTCAGAACCAAAAAACCTAGACTCGCTTCCATTAAACCTGTCAGAATTGCATTGAGCATATTATCACCTCACTTTCATTGTGTAGGAATAATACCGAAACCCCATTGATACTTGATCGGCTACTTACCCTTGTCCAAAAGGTCTTTCGTTTCTGAGCCATCAGGGAGAGATATCTTGATAGAGGCAGAGAGATCAAAATTATGCAAGGCAGATTTGAGCTCTTGGAAGCTCCTTTTCCAATCTTGTTCCATTACGACCTCAGTCTTTCCCTCGTGTCCATGTATGACACGAACATCTCCGATATTGTCATACATCGCAACAGAAGGATGTTCCGACAACCAAGTAAGAGCCACTTTCCCATTGTCGAAAATTACTCCTTGTGCAATTTTTCCCGTTCCTGAGATTCCACTCTCATCTTCCGTTCTTTGTAGATAAAATAATTTTGCCATCTTATTTCTCCTCGAACAAGAACCATTCTTCCAATCGTTTTTCCCAATCAGGAGGTAGTTGTCCAATGAACCTATTGTCCCATCCGATTTCTTCTCGGTTGTACTTGTATATTAAACTTTTCAGATAACGAACATCAGGAGGTACTCTACAAGAGTTCTCTACTCTCCGATAAGGAACACCCTTACAAAAACAAAGAACCAATATATGATGTCGAGCTTCTCTCTTTGCTTGATTCAATCTTCCTTGAAACTCCGATTGAAATTTTGTTCGTTTGTGAGTTTTTCTTGTGACTCTACAAATGTGTTCGAGTTTCTTGATCTCCCATCTCAATAACTCAAACCGAAACCTAGTCATCATTCAAGTCCTGTTTCAGTTTCTTCCCGCACTTAAAGGTAGCAATTCTCCTATCAGGAATCTTGAGAGGTTCATTCGTTCTTGGATCAACCCCATCAAATCCTTTTCTCTCCGAAACAGTAAATGTTCCAAAATCAGACAGAGTGACCTTTTCTCCCCTCAACAGAGCTTCATGTATCTCACCCAAGAAAGAGTTGATCAACTTGGTCAATTCTCTCCTAGTCATTTTATGTTTCTTAGCCATCTCTGAGATTATCTTGGTCTTGTTCATTTTCTATTTTCCTCTTTACAGACATTCTTTTCATTGAAAGAATACCGAATCAGAGAATACCCAATTACAAATGCACCCTACATCAAATTTTTGACATAGGATTATCTTGATGATCTATCAAAAAAGATGAGTCACCTTATGGGATTTTCGGGTATAATGTATCTATTGGAGTTAGAGAATTAGGGTTCTCTCTTAGGTTAGGCGTTCTCGTGAGAACTTTCTTTCTTTTGGTTTATTTGCAGTAGTTGTATAAGTAGTAATAGTTGAATTAGTATTTGTTTTTTTCTTGTTGTTATTATTGATTAGACTTTCCTTATGTATTGTAAATTAATTCTAATTCTCTAACTCTATTCTTTTCTTTCTGATCCCTTTGGTTTTCCCCCAAAGGGATTTGTTCTTTTTAGAAGTCCTCTCCAAAGGATATTGATTCTAGGAAAAGCAGGAATCAAAAAGAAAAGAAGAAAGGTAGTTCATCAAAACCATTGTCTTTCGACAATGACCATGAGAGGAAAGAGAACAAACAAAGGAGAGGAGACTCCTATCTGAAAGTTGTTCTCAATCTTGATGGTAATTTGATAGACGATACACATATCGGAAAAGAAATCTTTTCCTCGTTCTCTGTTGAGATTTGACCCATCGTAAACGGACAGGATCTTGATCTTGAATCCTATCTCATTCAGAATGGAGTGTATGTCCCATCTCTCTTTCGAGAGATCACGAATTGTTCTTCGCCCAAAGATCAAGCAATTTTCTCTTGAAATCGGACTATCTTGTTACCAAGAACGAACTTCTTGAACCAACATTCTCGTTGAAAAATCAAAGAACAAGGCTTTTCGGGGTTTTTGGACGACTACCCTTGAACCATTCCAATTATGATTGGGTTAGGTTCAATGATCTCTCTATTATGGTTTCACTATCAAAGGGTTTCAGAGCCTCTGAGAGATCAACCAAAAGAAGATCACAAAAGGAAAAGCACTTTGACTTTATATCAAAAAAACAATCTTTGCAATTTTTTCTTTGGAATGGTTGGAAACAAAAGGGAGAACAAATGTCGTATATTGGAACTATTCTGACAAGTGACGAGGTTGAAAAAAAATTGTCTCTCTTGGTTTTGGAGATATTACTTGATCGAGCAACGGTGACTTTTCCGATGTCCTCTGTTGGTGTTCCATCTCCTGTTGTTTTGGTTCAAGGTTCTTCAAAAGTGGTTGTGGAAAGAGAACAATGGAGATTGTGTGTTCTCCCTGTTTTGCAAGATCCCACTTGGGCGATTCTCAAAACTCCAAAAGGACACAAGATCGTAGAGGGGAGATTGTTAGCCCATTGGCAATCTTTGATTGGCGGAGCATTAAAAAAATCATTTTCTTCAAACGGATTCTAGTTGCTTTTCGGTACATATAGAAAGCAACAACAAGGAGTCTATTATGAGCAAGAAAATCGTATGGGTGGCGTGTCGTGCTTCTGATAAGTGCGAGGGACAAAGGTCAGAACAGATAAGACATGTGAAAACAGATGGGGGAGGACATATCTCTCACTATCGCTGTCAAACCTGCAAGAAAAAGTTTGTGGTGCGAGTATGACCGCGAGATTGATTTATGGTTCAGGAGCTCACGAGAAAGCCCTCAACCTTGCTAAGAGCCTGTCAAAGCAGGTATATGAGTTTGGTGGTGAGAAACTATCAACAGAGGATGCCAAGAACGCCACACAGAAAATGGTCTTTGCACCGATAGGCACAGATACCTTCTGTGTGGTTATTGGTGCTGTGGATAATGCGAGAGGCTCTGCTACGGACGCTCTCTTGAAAAGCATTGAAGAACATCCTGACTTTGTTGTGCCTATCTTGTGGGCAAATGGTCTTGATGGTGTTCCTGCCACAATCCGTTCTAGGTGTGCCTCTGAATGGACACAAGACAATGTATCATCGGAGATAGATCCTAAGTTTGTTCGATTGGTCAATGCGTCCTTGAGTGGCAACTACACAGAAACATTGATGTGTGGTTCTGAGATAATCTCAGAATCCTCCACAAGAGAAATGTTGGTGGGGTTCGCCAATGCACTTTCTGACAAGTCCTTTGAAGAACCAAGAGTGGCAACACTATGGAGTCGAGTCCGAGAGAGCCTCCAACAACACTACCCCCTATCAAAGACAGAGGCATTGGGGGTGATATGTATCTGATTTATGGCGACCACGATTTCCTGTGCCAAAGGTCTATCAACGATCTTCGTAATGCGATGTTGTTGCGAGGCTATGCGATACACACTGTTCCCTACGAACAATTGGAGGAGGAGGTTCAACCAATGATCTCTCCAATGTTGGCATTTATGGGTGGGGGTGAGATTGACAACAAGAACGCCTTTATCGTCAATGAAAAGGTAGAGGAAGCTGACTTTGACTTTGTGAGCACTCTTGAAAAAGAACATAGTGTTCCGATTGTCTTGCATCTGAAAGGATCACTACCTAGATCAAAAAAACATCCCATACATAAATTTATTTCAACACTCCCAAAGAAATGTGTGATCCAACATAAGAAGCCTCCAATTTTTAAGGAGCATGAGGTTGCTGTCGCCTTTGTTGTGGGAGAAGCCACTCGCCACAAAAAGAAAATATCTTCCCAATTGGCAGAGGGTGTTGTCAAAATTTCAGGCACAGATCTCGGTATTCTTTCTTTTGAAATCCTTAAAGCGAGTTATCTTGCTCAAGGTGTGTCAGAATTGACCGCAGATCATTTCAAGACGATTTCCTCTCTCGCTGAAACCTCAGCGTTACCTCTCATTGAGGCTATTGCCGCACAGAATCCCAAAGAGATTTCAAAGCAATTCGCTAAGATGAGAGAAACCCATCAACACGATCCGACCTTAATGGTTTGTGGGTGGCTGGGTTCAGAGGTGATCAAGTGGCTTTCAACAGCCTCAGCCTTGAAAAAAGGATCTGTCCAAGCATCTGATCTAAACCTCAATCCTTATGTTTTTCAGAAAAAAATTCTACCGACCGCAAAAAAATGGGGAGAAAAATCCCTGTTGAGATTGCTACATATTCTCTCAAATATTGAAAGGTATGTCAAAACGGGTGGGAAACATTCTTGGGAGAGGTTGGAGATAGAACTTGCCTTTCTGATCTCAAATAAAACTTAACCTAATTTTCGTTTCTTCTTTGATACTCATCGTATCTGTACCCACTGTCGCTTTTTCGGTTGTTGGGTATCATAGAAACCTTTTGATCCTTTGGAGTACAATATGAATAGTCCTATCAAGCACACACACTTTCCAAATCTTCTGTCGGAGTTCGTCTATACACGAACTTATTCTCGTTGGAATGGAGAAAGACGAGAAAAATACCACGAGAGCGTATCGCGGTATTTTCAATGGATTCGAGAAGAAAGACCACAAGTCCCTTCTGAGATTCTTGAAACAGCAGAACAATTGATGTTGGAAATGAGTGTAATGGGATCTATGCGAGCCTTATGGTCGGCAGGAGTGCCAGCTCGTAGAGATAACACTTGTATCTATAATTGCTCTTTCATCCCACTAGACAACCTCAAGGCTTTCTCGGAAGGCTTGTATATCCTTATGCAAGGAACAGGTGTGGGCTTTTCCGTAGAGCGCCAATTCACCAACAATCTCCCTGTTGTTGCACAATGGAATGGCAAGACCACTCCTTTCAAGATTGATGATTGTGCTGAGGGTTGGGCAAATGCTTTGTACATCGCTTTGAGTGCGGGGTATCAAGGTGCCAAGATATCGTTTGACTATTCCGATATTCGACCTGCTGGTGCTGTTCTCAAAACAAAGGGTGGGAGAGCAAGTGGTCCTGAACCATTGAAGAATCTCCTTGATTATGTTCAAGAAACTCTCGATAAGGCTCGTGGTAGAAAATTGACCTCATTGGAATGTCACGACATTATGTGTATGGTTGGTGAGATCGTTGTAAGTGGTGGTGTCCGTAGATCGGCACTCATCTCTTTCTCTGATCCTGATGATGAAGAAATGAGAAACGCAAAGAATTGGAAATTAGGGGAGTTCCCAAAGCACAGATATATGGCAAACAACTCCGCCTACTATGATGAGAAGCCAAGCGAGGATGTCTTTTGGGCTGAATGGCAAGCACTCATTGATTCTCAAAGTGGTGAGAGAGGATTCTCTATTGGCAATTGGCACACAAGAGCAGATCGACCAAGCTCGGATGTCCGTTCCAATCCTTGTCACGAAATCGGTCTGAGATTCCTACGAGCCACCGACCCAATGACAGGAGAAGGTGGTGGAGGTCAATTCTGCAATCTTTCCGCTGCCATTATGCGAGCTGACGACACAAAGGAATCCTTTGCGGAGAAAGTAAAGATCGCCACTTGGATTGGGGCTATTCAGAGTTCTTTCACTTATTTCCCATATCTCCGAAAGGGTTGGAATCAGACCTGCGAGGAAGATCGTCTGTTGGGTGTTGATATCACAGGACAATGCGACAACCCTGAATTATCTCAAGATGAGATATTTATGAAAGAAATGAATGACCTTGCAATCAAGACCTCAATGGAGGCAGCGGATTGCTTGGGTATCAATCATCCCGTTGCTGTCACCTGTGGGAAGCCTAGTGGAAACACCTCTCAGTTGGTTGATTGTGCGAGTGGATTCCATCCTCGATATGGGCAATTCTACAATCGCCATGTTCGTATCGCGGCTCACGATCCTCTTTGTCAAATGATTAGAGATCAAGGTGTTCCGATGTTCAAAGAGAATGGCGAAGAACATCTTGAGGACTCAGAGGTGACAACTTGGGTGGCTCGTTTCCCTGTGAAAGCCCCTGAGGGTGCTATGCTCAGAGATTCAGAAACAGCTCTTGAAATGTGCGAGAGATATCTACAGATTATGAGAACTTGGTGTTCAGACAAAGGACACAACCAAAGTGTGACCATCTATGTTCGAGATGAAGAATGGCAAGAGGTCGGTCAATGGGTATATGACCACTTTGATGAAATCACAGGTCTTTCTTTTCTTCCTTTCTTCGGTGGAAAGTATCGTCTTGCACCATACGAAGAAATCACAGAAGAAGAATACCACACCGCGATGATCGATATGCCTGAGATTGATTTCTCCAAATTGACTCAATATGAACAAGAAGATCGTGGAGAGGGCGCTCGTGAGTTGGCGTGCGTTGGGGGCGTCTGCGAATTGTAGATGAGCTTCAATAGTTCCTTTATATCTCGTAAGTGGTTGAATGATTACTTACGAGATTTTTTTTGGAGTACAAAATGAATAATAGATCAATATATCCTTCCTATGACGAGTTTTCTAAGGATGACGAGTATGCTTATTGTCAAGAAGACTACGAGTTATTTCAAGACGCACTTGATGATGTAGAGAAGAAAACCACAAAAAGCATCAATTCTCTTTTGCAAAAGCATGGCTATGGACATCTTAAAGTTGATTACTTTGACATCGGAGATACAGAAATGGACGAGGTTGGTTTTGATATACACGCCTCTATTTTCTTTGATGGTAAGGGAATCTCAACATCCAACTTGCAATACATAGACTTTACTCTCACAGGTGATGTCACTACTGAGTATGAAGAACACGATTATCTTGACCATAGTCAAATACGATGGAATACAATATCCCCTCCTTATGTGTCGTTTTCCATAATGATGATTTGTCCTGATATAAGTAAGATCACAGAGTTCTCCGTAGATGGTGGTCGAGATGATAAATTTTCCCTTAACAATTTTCTCAAGGCAATTGAGGAACACATTATCAAAAAATCTAAAACAAAAAGAGGTTCTAATATGAGAAGACAATCTAACTCTTTTCAAGAGGGCGACATTGTTTGGTCACAAACAGGTTGGTC